>Ga0180009_10001225_pt1 | contig 31982 bp, 24 predicted proteins | sample OS_PC_MetaG_FD_123537 | JGI IMG/M metagenome (GOLD analysis project Ga0180009, IMG submission 123537) | Groundwater microbial communities from the Aspo Hard Rock Laboratory (HRL) deep subsurface site, Sweden - OS_PC_MetaG | ecosystem: Environmental > Aquatic > Deep subsurface > Groundwater...
AACATCGAAGTGTTCAGCGAATTCCCGGCGAAACTGGCACAACATCGCGACGACTACGCCGGCAAAACCATCGTGTCATTCTGCACCGGCGGCATCCGCTGCGAAAAAGCCGCCATCCACATGAAAGAAATCGGCCTCGACCACGTGTACCAGCTCGAAGGCGGCATCCTCAAATATTTTGAAGAGACGGGCGGCGCGCATTACCAGGGTGATTGCTTCGTGTTTGACGAGCGTGAGGCGGTAAGTGCTGATCTTCACCCCGCTTCGGGGCGGGTGCATCGGTGAGGGGCTGAAACCGGCCAAAAGCGGTCATCTGAGTATTTCTCCCGCAGCAGACATTCGGTGCGGATTATCATTTCATATGCTGACAAGTAACTCCAAAACACCCAGAATGAATCAAGCAGTCACTGCACATTCGTATGTTCTGCGAATTTCAATAATACAGACCGGCCGGTCTGGTGAATAACTGTTAGGTCACTCATGGCCACACCACCATTCCCAAAGAAGCGCGATTTGCTCGGTGAAGTCCGCGCACATGTGGCGAAACGGACTTCGACGGATTTCGGTCTATCGAACAAGCCAACCATCACGCGATTCGGTACGGTGACAGTTGCGACCGACGGTGTGAAGATCCGGGATTTCAGCACTACAAACACACCCAACGATGGCGACCTACCAAGGCTCGTAATCGACTGGGCGATCGAACGACTACTTGCAGCGAGAGAACTGTTCGGCCCTAGACCAACCGGGATCGACAAGTACATTAACGCTATCCAGCACTCTCTCCGGAGTCAAAACTGGTTCGGCGCGCTGTTTCTCGCGCTTGCTATGCCTGATATCTGTGGCGCCTTGCAGTTCCCGACGGACCAGGTTGGCACAAGGTATCGTCGCTGGTTCGACCAATACCTGTCGTCGGCGTACGTTCCGGCTCTTTTCTCCGCGGAAGATTGCTACTACCTACGGTGCGCCGCACTGCACCAGGGGATGACAGAGCACCCGAAGGCGCAGAACAAGCAAGTTGTCTTCATTACGCCACCGCCCGGCGGCCAAATAGTCTTTCATTCAAACTTCATACAGTCCGCAGATGGATCTTTCGTGCTTCAACTACAGATCGATGTCTTCTGTGAACAGATCTGTGACGGAGTCATAAGGTGGAAGAAAGACATTGCCAACGATTCCGCTATCCAAGATCGCATTGACGAGCTTCTCTCCTTCCAAGACCCGACCCAGCCATTCAAGTCCAAGGCATGAACGAGAGAGCTACTTAACACATCCATCAAGCGACAGCCACAAGCGGGCTTTGCCCGCTTGTGGCTGTCGCTCATGTCGAACGTTGAACGTCCGCTTTTCAAACCGGCTAATTTCCGCTTAGGGTCGACAAGAGCCATTTCTAGTCCAAATAAATTCACTTCATCCCAACGCCCGAATCGACTGCATCGGAGGCACTCGCGTGATGTGACGGGTGGTGAGCCAGCCGCTCATGCCGACCAGCAGCGCGCCTGCCAGTGGCAGGGCAAGCCACAGCCAGGGGTGCAGGCGGGCGGGCAGTTCGAACAGGCGATCTGAAATCAGTGCCATGGCGATCTCGGCACAGGCGCTGGCGAGCAGTCCGGCCAGCAGGCCCAATGTCAAAAATTCGCTCCACAGGCTTTTCGCTAGATAGGCGCGCTGGGCGCCCAGGGTGCGCAGCAGCACGGCTTCCTGCTGCCGCGCGTCGAGGCTGGCCAGCAGCGTGGCGATGACGACGGCCATGCCGGCGGCGAGCAGAAATCCCAGCAGCAACTGAATCGCGCCGATGATCTGGTCGAACACGGCTTCGATGTTGGCAATGAGTTTGTCGAGTGCGAGCACGGTGACACCGGGGAAGGCTTTGACGAAGCCGGGCAGCATGCTGGATGCGCCGGGCGGAACGTACACGCTGGCGATGGCGGCGGCGGGCAGGGCGTCGAGCTGGCCGGGGGCAAAGATGACGAAGAAGTTGGGCTGCATGGAGTCCCATTTCACGCTGCGGATGCTGGTGACGCGCGCGTCGAGGGTCTGGTCGCCGATCTGAAAGCCGAGGGTGTCGCCCAGCGCGAGGTTGAGCCGTTCGGCCATGCCGGATTCGACCGAAATTTCTGCGGAAGGGTCGCTGCGTAGCAGCGGGGCTGCGCCAAGACCGCCCGAAGGGCGAGTGTCAGGCGGCGTACCCCTTGCGGGTGCACCCGCCGGCGGTGCCAATTCCGCATCGGCTTTAGCCGATAGCGGATTGCCTACCTTTGGTGTGCCCTTTACGGGTGCTGGGGCGCGGCGGTCTCCATGCCAGCGCCCTTCCAGCACGGCGTTGTTGGCGGGCAGAGTGGCGGTCCAGGTGAGGTTGAGTTCGCGCCGCAGGGTGTTGCTGTCGCGCGATTCCGGCGGCAGGGTGGCGGCGATGGGCGCGCCGTTTTTGGTGGCCAGACGGCCGCGCACCATGGGATAAAGCTCGGAGGCCTTGAGGTGATGCTGCGACAGGTAGTCGGCAACGGCTGCCTGTTGGTAGGGTGCGATGTTCACCAGAAAATAGTTGGGCGCTTCGGGCGGCAGTTGTTGTTGCCAGCCGGCGATCAGGTCGCTGCGTACCAGCGCCAGCAAGGCCACCAGGAACAGCGCCAGGGTGAAGGCGCCGAGCTGCAGGGTGCTGTCGAAGCGGTGGCGCAGCAATTGCGCGAGGCCGAAGCGTACCGGGCCGTGCGACAGGCGCTGCACGCCGCGTCCGGCGAACAGCGCCAGCCGGGCCAGCAAGGCGAGCACCAGCACCAGCCCAGCCAGTGCGCCGACAAAGACGCCGACCAGCTTGGCATCGCCCGCATACCAGGCAATCAAGAGCAGCAGCGCCGACCCGCTGACGGCCGCGCTGATCCACGCGCCGAGTGGCAGCGGCGGCAAGTCACGCCGCAACACACGCAGCGGCGGCACGCGGATCAGACGCATCAGCGCGGGCAGGCTGGCGCCCGCCAGCGCCAGCAGGCCGCTGAGAATCGCGACGCCGACCGGCGCCAGCCCAAGCGAGGGCAGGCGGGTGACGGCGTCGGGCAAGACCAGTCCCGCCAGCGCCTGTTGCATCAGCGCGCCGATGGCGACGCCGATCAAACTTCCGAGCACGCCCAGTGTGAGCAGCTGCACGGCATAGAGCGTGCGCAGTTGGGCCGTGGTGGCGCCCATGCAACGCATCAATGCCGCCTGGTCGTAATGGCGCAAGGCATGACGGTGGGCGGCGATGGCGATGGCTGCCACCGATAGCAACAGGCTGATGAGTGCTGTGAGCTGGATGTAGCGGTCGGCATTGGCGAACGCGCCGCGCAGGGTTTCGACGCCTTCACGCGAACCGATCAAGCGCTGGGTGCTGTCGAGTGTGGGTTTGAGCGTGGTACCAAACGCCGCGAGTTGATCGGGTTCGCCCGCAAATTGATAGAGGTAGGTGACGCGGCTGCCGGGCTGCAGCACGTGAGTTTTTTCGACTTCGTCGGCGCGCATGAACACGCGTGGGGCGAGACCAAACACGCCACCGAGTTGGCCCGGTTCCTCGGCCACCACGCCGGCGATGGTGAAGCTGGCTTCGCCGATTTGCACGCTGTCGCCCACGTTGGCTGACAGCAGTGGCAGCAGATCGGGCGCGACATAAATCGCACCGGGTGGCGGCAGGGCCGGGCGCGACGTGCTCTCGGCAAAGGGTTGAAGCGCGATGCGTACGGTGCCACGCAGCGGGTAAGCCGCGTCGACGGCGCGCAGGGTGGCGAGTTGAAACGCATCGCCCTTGGCCACCATGCTGGAGAATTCGAGCGCCTGGCTTGTTGAAAGCGAACTGCTTGCAAGCGGACTGGATGTCGCCGGGATGTTTTGGGTTAAGGATGCGGGCCAGCTTTCAATCGCGCGCGGGCTGGTCACCAGCAGATCGGCACCCAGAAAACTCGCGCCCTGTTCGCCCATGGCGCGCTTCAGGCGGTCGCCGAGAAAGCCGGTGGTGCTGACGCTGCCGACGCCGATGATCAACGCCAGCAGCAGCACGCGCCATTCGCCGCTGGAGCGTTCGCGCTGTAACAACCACAGGCCCAGCCGCAGAAACCTCATGCGATGGCCGCCTCGCTGGCATGGCCGGCCACCAGATGCAAGCGGCGCTGGCAGCGCGACGCCAGTGCGTCATCGTGGGTGACCAGGATCAGCGTGGTGTGGGCGGAGGCGTTGAGCTCGAACAGCAGCTCGATGATGCGCGCACCGGTTTCAGCGTCGAGGTTGCCGGTGGGTTCATCTGCAAACAGAATCTGCGGGTCGGTGGCAAAGGCGCGCGCGATGGCGATGCGTTGTTGTTCGCCGCCGGACAACTGGCGCGGCGTGTGGGTGGCGCGGGCAGTGAGGCCGACGCGCTCAAGCCAGTGCGCGGCACGTTCGCGCGCATCGGAGCGACCGGCCAGTTCCAGCGGCAGCAGAATGTTTTCGAGTGCGGTGAGAGCGGGCAACAACTGAAACGACTGGAACACAAAGCCGACGCGGCCGGCGCGCAGGCGGGCGCGAGCGTCTTCATCCAGTTCACTGAGGCGCTCGCCGAGTAGAAAGATCTCGCCAGACGAGGGGTGATCGAGTCCGGCCAGCAAACCGAGCAGGGTTGACTTGCCGGAACCCGACGCACCCGTGATGGCGAGGATCTCGCCCGCTTTGACGTCAAGTTCGACTTCGCTGAGGATGGTGAGGGTACTGTCGCCGGTGGATACCCGCTGTGACAGGGTGCGCGCGCTGACGACGCTTGGCAATTGCACGGTGCTGGAGGGGCCGTTGGGGAACTGTGCGCTGTCGGGAGGCGTCATTGAATGGGTTTCAAGTTAAGGTGCATGAATGAATTATCGCGTGTGGATGCTGTTTTTGTTGGGGCTGCCGGGCTGGGCGGCGGCCAGCCAATGCTCATTGTTGATTGTCGGCGACAGTTTGAGTTCCGGCTATGGTCTGGCGAATGGCGCAAGCTGGGTGGATCGACTCGACGCCCGCCTGAAGAAAAAGGCACCCGACTGGCGCGTGGTCAATGCCAGTGTGAGTGGCGACACCACGCAAAACGGCCTGCAACGCCTGAAGCCTGCGCTGAATCGGCAACAGCCGCAAGGCGTGCTGATCGAACTGGGCGGCAACGATGCCTTGCGCGGCACGCCACTCAAGGTGATCCGGCAGAACCTGGTCGCGATGATCCGTCAGGCCAAGGCAGCGGGCGCCTGGGTGGCTTTGCTGGAGGCGCCGGTGCTGCCCAATTACGGCAAGCCGTATGCCGACGCGGTAGCGAAGCTGTATGTGGATGTAGCGCGTGAGGAAAAAATTATTCGTGTGCCGTGTTTTGTTTGCGGCGTAGGTATTACAGCGGGGCTGATGCAGGCCGATGGCATCCATCCCAACGAAAAGGCGCAGGCCAAAATGCTTGATGCGGTGTGGCCCTATATCCAACCGAAGCTGAATTGTCCGGTTAGCAAACCATGAGCGGGTCGATGTGTCCGTGCGGGTCGGGGCGTGCGGTTGATAACTGCTGCGGACAATATCATGCGGGCACCGCTGCGCCGGATGCCGAGCGCCTGATGCGCTCGCGTTACAGTGCTTTTGTGCTGGTGCTGGAGGATTATTTGCTGGCGACCTGGCATCCCGATACCCGTCCTGCGGCACTGGAACTCGACGCCACGCCGTCGCCGCAATGGCTGGGGCTGACGATCCAGTCGCACACCCCGCTGGACGACCATCACGCCACGGTGGAATTCATCGCGCGCTACAAGCTCAATGGCCGTGCCTTCAAGCTTCATGAAACCAGCCGCTTCGAGCGAGTGGAGGGGCGCTGGCTATACCTCGACGGGGAAATACACGAATGACAAATGGAATCGTACGGGCGCAGAAGCTCGGCCATGCCGTGTTGAAGGTGCGTAGCCTGCAAGCGTCAGTCCCGTTTTATCGCGATGTGCTTGGCTTGGCAGAAGTGGCGCGCCATGGTGAACAGATGGTGTTTTTTTCGTGCGGTGAGAATCACCACGATCTGGCGCTGCTTGAAGTGGGTGCACAGGCAGTATCCCCGACCCCCAATCAGGTCGGCTTGTATCATCTGGCGTTCAAGATCGGCGATTCACTCGATGAACTGCGCGCATGTCGTGATCACCTTGCGGCCCATGGCGTGGCCCTGGCCGGACAGTCTGACCACCGTGTCAGTCAGGCGCTGTATTGCCATGATCCGGACGGCATCATGATCGAACTGTACGTCGACGCCGATCCCGCCCTGTGGCGCGACGACCCCGGTGCGGTGGCCCATATCGGGGCACTCAAGCTGTAAAGCGTTCAGCGGGCACTCAACATCAGCCATACCAGTCGCCGCGCCATCTCGCGCTTGCGTACCTGGTGATCAGTTAGGCCCTGCTCGTCGTCCTCGCCTGGCGCTGCCCTGGATTGTGCGCGACCGGGTTCTTGTATGGCATTGACAGGCGCCAGACCCACCCGGTCGAACCCCGGGCTGGGGGACACCGATTCAGCATGGGCCAGACCCAGGTTCAATCCCACCGCCATCATCACCATCGTCCCGATTTTCATCATCCGCTCCTTGATTCGTGGCTCTGCGCACCAAAGTCCACAAGGGTTTGATACATAAGCCGCTCTGCTCAGTTGCTGTCTGGTTCTTCCTTCATCAGCTCTTGGCGGATCGACACCAATTCCTGCTGGCGTATGGCGTCGGTCTCGGGGTAGTGCATGTTCAGGGCATTGAACGTATCCAGAATGATCCGCGAGACAATCAGCCGGGCGTTCTTCTTGTCGTCGGCGGGCACCACATACCAGGGCGCATTTTTTGTGCTCGTTGCGCTCAGGCACCCTTCATAGGCCTGCATGTACTGTTTCCAGAATTTCCGCTCTTCAATGTCGGCAAGACTGAATTTCCAGTTCTTGTCGGGTTCGTCGATGCGATCGAGAAAGCGCTTGCGCTGTTCTTCTTCCGAAAGGTGCAGGAAGAATTTGATGATCCGGGTGCCGTTACGATGGAGGTGGTTCTCCAGATCCACGATGGAATGATAGCGTTCCTGCCAGATCGTCTTCTCGTTGACCCGTTCGTCCGGAAGCCCCTGGCTGCGGAGAATCTCCGGATGGACACGAACGATCAACACCTCCTCATAATAGGATCGGTTGAAGATGCCGATTCGGCCGCGTTCCGGCAGTGACTGCGTGGTGCGCCACAGGAAATCATGGTCCAGTTCCGTCGCGCTCGGATGTTTGAAGCTGAATACCTGGCAGCCCTGGGGGTTGACGCCGGACATCACGTGGCGGATGGCGCCATCCTTCCCGGCAGCATCCATTGCCTGAAAAATAAGCAATACCGCATAGCGGTTGGACGCGTAGTGCAGACGCTGCAGTTCGCTTAACTCTTCCACCTGTTCTTTTAGCTTTTTGTGGTAATTCTTTTTTGACTTGTAAGCCGGCTCGACAAGCGTCGGCCACTTCTTGAGGCTGACCTTATCGCCTTCCTTTACCTGGTAATCCGTTGACTTGATTTTCATCTTTATCCTTTCGATCTTGATTATGGACCGGTCAGTGCCTCGAAGCCGGAGACGACGTCGAACAACTCCTCGTCGATACCGCTCTGGCGCAAGCGGTGAAAGGTCCGGTTCAGGTCCTCCAGCAATTCGTCGATGTTCTTTTCGGCACGTTGCATCGCAGCCAGACGGCTGGCGTTTTCGCTTGCCAGGGATTCGGCGCACGCTCTGAAAAGTGAAACAAAAAGATACTCGCGAACCAGGGCAAGCAGCGTCTGTTCCCCGCCATTCATGACTTCGGGCAAGTTGTTTGTGGGCCAGTGGATGGCTGCCAGATCACGTTGCCACAAGCTGTCCAGCGGCAGCAGCCGTTGGCTCACAGGGGTGTAAATTGCCCCGGTCTTGGGGCGGTTGTGAAACAGGTAAACCTGTGTGATCGCGCCTTTTTCACGCTGGGCTTCCATCTCGATCAGAATCTGCCCAACCAGCGGCGTGATCGCGCTAATGGAATTGGGTAGGGCAAAGTGTTCCCGCGCCAGCAGGCCGGTGTCGGAAAAGCGTGATTGAATGCGTTCACCGACCGCCCAGACTCTTTTTTTACCGGGCAGCTTCCCCAGCGTCTGCACGACAAACTCCGCCATGACAGCGTTGAATTGTCCAACCAATCCCTGGTCGGAACCAAACACGACCGCACCAATCGCCCCGGCATCCTTTTGCGACACGCTTGTCGCGGATGCAGTAGGCGCACCCTGCCGGAAACTCGCGGCCAGGCCCAATTGCACGGTTCGATAATAGTCGTCCAGGGCGCGCACTGCATTTTCGTATTGTCCGATGCTCGACGCGGCCATGGCTTTCATGGTGCGCACCACGGATTCGAGATCGCCGGCGCCGGCGATCTTTCGGCGAAGGCTCGCGGCGGATTCACTCATGGCGTCGGCTTGCTTTCCGGCTTGGCCTCGGACTTCAACTTCGTCCCGGTCTGGGCGCTTGTATCCGTATTGGCTTTGAATTTTTGTTCCGGCGCAGTCGTGGCGTTTGGCCCGGGTTCGAATGCATCGAGTGCCTGGCGCGTAATTTCGAGTATCGACTTGCGATCCTCGTCGCTCAGTTTATCGGCGGTATCGAATCGTGCGACCACTTCATCCGGAAGGTTCGTCGCTGCCTCGCGTACGGCTTTCTCAGCATTGTTCATCTGGTCAGGCGACACGTTGTCAAACAGTCCGGCCGTCAATGCCAGCAGCACGGCGATTTGCGCCGGCACGGAAACCGGGGAAAACTCCGGCTGCTTGAGGCAGGCGCGAATGCGTCGCCCGTGCTCGATGAGCTTGCGGGTGTTGTCATCCAGGCGGGCGCCGAAGCGGGAAAAGGTTTCGAGTTCCTCGAACTGAGCATAGGCGAGCTTGAGGTCGCCCGCCACGGCGCGGTAGGCGGCACGCTGCGCCTTGCCACCGACGCGCGAAACGGATTTCCCGACATCAACCGCGGGCAGCACGCCCAATTCGAACAGCGACGGCGAGAGATAAATCTGCCCATCCGTGATGGAAATCAGATTGGTCGGAATGTAGGCGGATATATCTTGTGCTTCGGTTTCGATAATGGGCAGCGCGGTCAATGATCCGCCGCCGAGTTTCGGGCGCAAGTGCGTTGCGCGCTCCAGCAGCCGCGAGTGGATGTAAAAGATGTCGCCTGGAAACGCTTCGCGGCCGGGCGGCCGCCGCAGCAGCAATGACAACTCGCGATAGGCGCGCGCATGGTGCGTGAGGTCGTCATAAACGATCAGAACGTCACGGCCCTGCTCCATGAAATGCTCCGCGATGCTGGTCGCGGCGTAGGGTGCAATATAAGCGAGGCCGGGCGGATCGTTGCCTTCGGTGACGACCACGACGGTGTACGCCATCGCGTCATTTTCGCGCAAGACGGCGATCACTTTGGCCACGCCGGACGCACGCTGGCCAATGGCGCAATATACGCACAGCACATTCTGGTCGCGTTGATTGAGTATCGTGTCGAGCGCGATAGCGGTCTTGCCGGTCTGCCGGTCGCCCAGAATCAACTCGCGTTGGCCGCGCCCGACGGGGATGAGCGCATCGATGACCTTGATGCCGGTTTGCAGCGGAACGGTGACGGGTGCGCGGTCCATGATCGGCGGGGCAGGGCGTTCGACAGGCAGGCGCGTGCCGGAAAGAACCGGACCTTTGCCGTCCAGCGGACGGCCCATGGGATTGATGATCCGTCCGATCAATCCGTCCCCCACCGGAACGTCCACCACGTGGCCCCTGCGTTCGACTTCATCGCCCGCATGCAAGTGCCAGTAATCGCCCAGCAGAACGACGCCGATTTCGTCTTCATCGACGTTGAATGCGATGCCATACATATCGCCTGGAAATTTCAGTACTTCCTCAAACCCCACGCCGGGGAGGCCGGAGACTTTTGCGATGCCGGTGGCAATGCTGGTGATCGTGCCGACTTCCCGTGGCTTGAGTTGAGGCGCAAAGGCTTCCCGCGCCTGACTGATTTCAGAAAATGCACCGTCGAAAACAGTCTGCAGGTTGTCAGGTTCCTTGTTCATTGGCGCCTTGTTCGGACTTGGTCTCGGTTTTGGCTTCGGGTTTGCTTTTTTCCTTCAGCATCTCATCAACCCCTTTTTCAAGCGACACCAGGTAGTCGGCGATGCTCCATGCCAGCTTTTGTCCATTCGTGGTGAGTTCAATGCCACAGACTCGATCTGGCGTGGTCTCGAACCGGACGGGGATTTCAGCCGAGAAGGTTTCGTTGAGTGCGTTCTGGATGGCCGTGCGTTGCTCTGCAGGCAGGTCAAACGCGCTGCGCACAAGCGCAGGTTCAGAGGCTGTCTTAAGGGCCGCGGCGAGACCTGCCTTGGTCGGGTCATCCATTTCTTGCAAGCGGCGAATCAACACTTCACCCATGCGTTCTTCCAGGCTCGTCCCGGCGAGATCCGTCAGCGCCTTTCGAGCGATGGCGAACACTTCCAATTGAGCGCGGCGGCTGATGGCTTGATTCAGGTGATGGGCTTCGTTTCTCAGCGTTTCCTGCCGCTTGGTACTCAGGGACGCGGCCGCCTGCCGTGCTTCGTCCAGGAGCCGCAGACGTTCGGTTTTTGCCTCGTCCTTCGCCTGAGTCATGAGTGTGGCGCGTTGCTGCTCGAACGCTTCATTCTTGTGCTGGAACGTGTCGCGCTCCTGTTTGGCTTCTGCTTTTTTCGCGTCGGCGTCTGCCAGTTCTCTGGCGATCCGCTTCTCGCGTGCGTCAATGGCGTCAAGAATGGGGCGATACAGAAAGTGCTTCAACAACCACACCAGAATGAGGAAGTTGACAACTTGCGCGCCGACGGTAAACCAGTCGATCAGCATGGCTTATTTTCCTGCGGCTTGGGCGATGGCAAGGTTCCAGAACGGGTTGGCGAAGATCAGAATCATCGAAACCACGAAGCAGTAGATGGCGGTGGATTCGATCATCGCCAGACCGACGAATAGTGTCCGGGTGATGGTGGCGGAGGCATCGGGCTGCTGGGCCAGCGAGGTCAGCGCCGTGGCAACCGCGCGCCCTTCGCCAAGCGAAGGTCCAATGACCCCTATGGCGATGGTCAGGCCAGCAGTGACAATTGATGCCACCGCGATAATGGTCATGCTATCCATGCTTTCTCCTTGGGTTGTCGTGGTTCATGTCTTCAATATTACGCATTGGTATCTGGTTTTGGCTTACGGACGCGTGTTGCCGCTGCGATGTAAACCGTAGCCAGGATGCTGAAAATGTAGGCTTGCACCATGCCGGTCAGAAGACCGAGCGCGCTCATCGCGATCGGGAAGATGAAGGGCGTGATGGTCAGCAAAATGGCGAGGATCATCGTGCCGCTCATCATGTTGCCGAACAGGCGAACCGCCAGTGCCAGGGTGCGCGAAAGCTCGCTGATGATGTTGAACGGCAGCATGATAACTGTCGGCTGCAGGTAGGCCCGGAGATATTCGCCGACTCCGCTCTTCTCGATGCCGAATAGCGGAACCGCCACAAACACGCAGATCGCCAGCGCTGCGGTAGTCGAGAGCGAACCGGTCGGCGGTTCATAACCGGGAACGATGGTGAACAGGCTCGCCATCGCGACAAACAGGAACAGGGTGCCCAGAAAGCTGAGGTATTTTTCTGGCTGACTCAGGCCGACTTCCTTGATTTGATTCGCGATGCCGGTGACGATGATTTCCAGCAGATTCTGCCAGCGCGAACGATGCAGACCTGTGGCCAGCTTGCGCGTGACCAGTTTTGAACCGACCGCCAGCACGAACATCAGTCCCCATGTGTAAGCAATCGTGGCGTTGAGTTTGAAAATCCCGTATTGCCAGAAGATGATCTGATCGGGACTAAGGTGCATGACGGGCGTCCTGTGCAAATGGGGTTGGTTTCGCCGCTGATCGGGTGAGCCGCATCACGATGAGGCGCGCGGCGACAAAACCGAGCAGGCCCGCAACCAGTCGCCGCCAATCGTCCCCCAGGACAAAATAGAAACCCAGCAGGACCACACCGGTTCGAAGCAGCATGCTGCCAATAAACCAGAGTGCGACCCGTTCAGACGCCATCCCCTTTCGAACCGTCCACCAAAGCCCCCCGAAGAAAAATGCGCCGAGCATGATGCCCGCGATCAACGCGGCTGCCAGGCTCAACAGCTCACTCATGATTGTTTTCCTCTTGCTCGTGTATTTCCCTGTCTTCCTTCGACACCCAATGCCAGGCATTGACGCAGCCCAAGCCTAAACCGATGGCCAGCAGCGCGAGTGTCCAGGAATGGCTTCCTGGGTAGTGCTCGTCTATCCAGATGCCGAGTGCAGCACCGAGCAGCGTGGGCACCGCTACCGACCAGCCCACCAGGCCCATCATGCCTAAACCAGACCAGACGGTCTGCGTGACATGACGTTGCGCCTTGAGCTTGCGTGCCGCCTTCTCGCCCACTCGATGGCTGAATTCCGTCTCGGCCGGCGTGGACTTCACTTTCGGGTCGTCACTCATGATGAAACGCCGCAAAACGACGAATGAATCCGATTTCCAGTTTCGCCAGCACCGAACGCACGCTCTTCTCCTGCTCGTCAAAATCCAGAAACTCCTGCTCGACCGCCGCACGCAATTGGCCAAGATCGGTTCCCCCGATCGCGTTGCGAACGGAGACCAGAACGTCGGTGCCGGTTTTGACCAGAATGCCTTCATCGACGGCGATGTACACCTCGCCTTCCGCTTCGGTTTCGAAAACCAGTATCCCCGGTGCCAGCGCGGCGACGCAGTCGAGACGGTGAGGCAAAAGCCCGAATGCGCCTGCGCGCGACTCGGCGACGATGCGCGAAACGCCGGTCTTCTCGGCGAAGACTTTGAAGGGCAGGAGAACCTTAAGATTCATGCGTGCTGGCGGCATGCTCGTCCTCTGCTTGGGGCTTCGGATCGGGCGAGGCCTTCGCCTTCGCTTCGTCTATCGCCCCGATCATGTAGAGCGCGCTCTCCGGCATGTCCTTGAATTCGTCGCGCAAGATGCGTTCACAGCCATCCAGCGCATCGTCGAGGCTGACCAGCTTGCCCTTGAGACCGGTAAATTGCTCGGTGGTAAAAAACGGCTGGGTGAGGAAGCGCTCCAACCGCCGGGCACGGGCAACCACATTGCGGTCTTCCGGAGAGAGTTGTTCCAGGCCCAGCATGGCGATGATGTCTTTCAGGTCGGCGTATTGTGCGAGCGTCCGCCGGATTGCTTGCGCGAGGGCGTAATGCCGTTCGCCAATGATGCCGGGTGTGGCCATTTTGGAGCTGGACTGCAACGGATCAATGGCGGGAAACAGCCCTTCACTTGCCCGTTTGCGCGACAGCACGATGGATGCCGAAAGATGCGAGAAGGTATGCACCGCCGCCGGATCGGTGAAATCGTCTGCCGGCACATACACTGCCTGGATCGAGGTAATTGCACCGGTATCGGTATTGGCGATGCGCTCTTCCAGTTGCGCCAGCTCGGTGCCCATGGTCGGCTGGTAACCCAAGCGCGACGGCATCTGCCCCATCAGGCCGGACACCTCCATGCCTGCCTGGATGAAGCGGAAAATGTTGTCGATGAGCAGCAGCACATCGCGGTGTTCATCATCGCGAAAATACTCGGCCATGGTCAGTGCGGCATGGCCGACGCGGAAGCGGGCGCCAGGGGGTTCGTTCATCTGGCCGAACACCATCACCATGTTCGGCAGCACGCCCGCGGCTTTCATGTCGCGGTAGAGTTCCTCGCCTTCGCGGCAGCGCTCGCCGATGCCGCAAAAAATGCTCACGCCTTCTTGCTGACCGACCATGTTGTGAATCATCTCGGTGAGCAACACCGTCTTGCCCACGCCCGCCCCGCCAAACAGGCCAGCTTTGCCGCCACGTTCCAGCGGCATCAGCACATCGATCAGCTTGATGCCTGTTTCAAAGATTTCAGACTGGGTGGAACGCCGTGCCAGAGACGGTGGCGCCCGATGGACGGTGCGCCACTGGACATCCATCGGTGCCGGCTGGCGGTCGATGGTGTTTCCGAACACATCGAACATGCGAGAGAGAATTGCCTTGCCTACCGGCGCCTTCAACGGTCCGCCCGTGGATTCAACGAGCATGCCGCGGGCCAGTCCTTGGGTTGGGGTCAGCGCAATGCCCCGCACGTGGTGCGCGTCGAGTTGCGCCAACACCTCAATGGCGATTTCCCCTTCCATCGCATGCAGCAGGGTATAGATGGACGGCAACTGACCATCGAAGCGAATGTCCACGACACTGCCGCGCACCGCGACGACTACGCCGGAATTCAAGTTCGTACTTCCGATTCTGGACATTAACTGTAGGCGAGTTGGGTCAGATGTATTCATGGAGAACCATTGCGTTTCGTCCAACCACTTTCGTGCTTTTGCAGCCTGGGCGTGATCAAAATAACGGACCATCGATTTCTTCAGCGAATTGAAGTGACATTCTGGACGCCTTATATTGGTTTCAGCTTACCGTCATCGCGGTCCGCCATCGGTTTCCACGGCCACTTCGATTGTTGCGCATTCAATCACCGCTGCCACAGAATATGCGCTTCTTCCAAGGGAACCGCTACGCCGTCGCGGTGCGGGATCACTCGCGCCGTATAGTCGGTTGCCGGGCGGATTGCCGGCACCTCAGCGCGATAGGTGTAGCCGTTGGTTGCGCCCACCAGTTGCCGCACGCGTTGCATCTCCAGCCGCACCGGTAGCGCACCGTCAACGCCATTGGCATAGAGCTCGACCCGCACGGCCTCGGGGTCAAGGTCATCGAGATACACCTGCGCTTCAAAACCGTGCTGCGCATCATGGGTTTCAATCTTCACTTCGCCGAAGCGGAGCGTGGCCCATTTTTGGCTCAGCGCATGGTGCCAATCAATCAGTTCCACGCCGAGCTTGCCATCGTCGGCACTCCGCTCGCGGTAGGCTGCAGCCGCCGGGAGGTAGTATTGCTCGGTGTATTCGCGCACCGCGCGGTTGGTGGAGAAACGCGGCGTCAATCGCGCCATGCTTTCCCGCATTCGCGCCACCCAGGCGCCGGGGATGCCTTGTTCATCTCGAGTATAGAACTCGGGGATCACCTCGCGTTCGAGCAGGCCATACAGGGCTTCCGCTTCGACGGCGTCCCAGGCAGGGTCGTCATCATGTTCCTGACCGTCCCCCAACGCCCAGCCCACCTCCGGTGTGTAGGCTTCCGCCCACCAACCATCCAGTTCCGACAGATTGATGCCGCCATTGACCAGCACCTTCATGCCGCTGGTTCCACATGCTTCCCAGGGACGACGCGGCGTGTTGAGCCAGACATCCACGCCCTGCACCAACTGCTCGGTCAGATGCATGTCGTAGTCACTCAGAAATATCACATGCGGGCGCACCTCGGGTCGCCGGATGAAATGCATCCATTCCTGGATGAGCGCCTGGCCTGCCCGGTCGGCGGGATGGGCCTTGCCGGCCATGATGATTTGTAGCGGGCGTTGCGGATTCGTCAGCAGGCGCTGCAATCGCTCCGGGTCGTGCAGTAGCAGGTTCGGTCGCTTGTAGCTTGCAAAACGACGTGCAAAGCCCAGCGTCAAGGTATTGCAATCGAACAGATGCTTTGCAGCATCGACTGCCTCGGGCGATGCGCCTGAGGCAGCCAGCTGCCGGGACAGGCGTTCGCGGGCGTAATCAACGAGCGTCCCGCTGGCGGCGGTGCGGAACTGCCAGAGCCGGGCGTCGGAGGCGCGGCGTATGTCCTGCTCCAGTGTTTCCACCGTACCCAGCCAGCGGTCCTTGCCACAGGCTTCCGTCCACAGCGCATCCGCCGGGGCCGAGTCCCAGGTCGGCACGTGAACACCGTTGGTCACGTGTCCGACTGGGACATCATCCGTCGACCAGCGTGGAAAGAGTGGCCCAAACAGATGCCGGCTCACCCGGCCATGCAAACGGCTTACGCCATTCACCGCCCCGCTGCCACGAATCGCCAGATGCGCCATGTTGAAAGGTTCCGACGCGTCGTTCGGGTTCTGACGTCCCAGGGCCAGTAAATCGTGGCGGGTGATACCGAGCCGCTGCTCGGCATAGCCACCGAGGTATTGCTCGATGAGCGCCGGTGCAAAACGATCAAAGCCGGCCGCCACCGCTGTGTGCGTGGTGAAGAGGTTGCCCGCCCGGGTGACAGCCAGCGCGGCTTCGAAGCTCAGTTTGTTTTCCTCCATGAAGCTGCGCGCGCGTTCCAGCACGGCAAAGGCCGCATGCCCTTCATTCAGGTGGCAGACTTCTGGCGCAATGCCGAGTGCGGCGAGCAAGCGCCAGCCGCCAATGCCGAGCAGCAGTTCCTGTTTAAGCCGCAGCTCCGGCCCGCCGCCGTAAAGCTCGCTGGTAATACCGCGATGCGCCGGGTAATTCGCAGCGTCATTGCTGTCCAACAGGTACAGCTTCACGCGACCCACCTGAACCTGCCAGGTGCGCAGCCAGACCGAGTAGCCGGGTAAGGCAATCTCCAATCGCAACCACTCGCCATCCGGTTTGCGCAGCGGCGTGATTGGCAACTGTCCGGGGTCGTTATAAGGAAAGAGGGCCTGTTGTGCGCCATCCTTGTCGATCGCCTGACGAAAATAGCCTTGCTGGTAGAGCAGCCCCACGCCGATCACCGGCACGCCCAGATCGCCGGCGGCCTTGAGTTGATCACCCGCTACGTTGCCGAGTCCGCCCGAGTAAATGGGCAAGGCCTCGCTCAACATGTATTCCATGCTGAAATAGGCAACGCAGCTTAGGGAAGAGTGCGGATAGGCTTGCTGGAACCACGCGGGTGCCTCCGCCGCGTCGCGCCGGGCTTGCACCAGATCGTCAAGATTTTTGCGAAAAGCCGGCTCGGCCAATACCTGCTGGAGTTTCTCCCGCGACACCGTCTGCAACACGACCCAGGGATTTTGGGTCAGCGCCCACAGCACCGGATCGAGCTGCCGCCATACCTGGTCGGTGGCGTGATTCCACGACGAACGCATATCCAGGGCCAGTTCGGACAGCGCATCGAATCCCTCCACGTCCGTTGATATATAAGGCTGCTTGGGGTGACTGATGTGTGTTTGTTCGCTCATGACCAATCTATCAATTTTCTCTGGATGTAATGTGCGATGGCTAGGTGGATACCGCCACTGCAGCACTGACGATTGCTTGCGCCTCTTCCTGGATGCGGTGCAGGTGATCCGCATCACGAAAGCTTTCAGCATAGATCTTGTAGATGTCTTCGGTGCCGGACGGGCGCGCTGCAAACCAGCCGCTTTCCGCGACCACTTTCAAACCGCCAATCGGTGCGCCGTTGCCTGGTGCATGAGTAAGAGTGGACTGGATTTTTTCGCCGGCCAGTTCTGCCGATAAAACCTGCTGGGGCGAAAGCTGGGCCAGCTTTTGTTTTTGCGCCGGGGTCGCCGGCGCCTCGACACGGTCGTAAACCGATTCACCCAATTCGCGGGTCAGCTCAAGGTAGCGCTCGCCGGGATCACGACCCAGGCGCGCGGTGATCTCTGCCGACAACAATGCCGGGACCATGCCGTCTTTGTCCGTCGTCCAGACGCTGCCATCCATCCGCACAAACGAGGCGCCCGCACTCTCTTCCCCGCCAAAACCGAGCGAGCCGTCGTGCAGGCCATCCACAAACCATTTGAAGCCGACCGGCACCTCGACAAGCGTGCGGCCGAGCCTGGCTGCGACACGATCGATCATCTGGCTGCTGACGACCGTCTTGCCCACCGCCGCATCCTTGCGCCATCCCGGTCGATGCTGGAACAGGTAGTCGATGGCGACCGCAAGGTAATGGTTGGGCGGCAGCAGCCCTGCGTTTTTGGTGACGATGCCATGCCGGTCATGGTCAGGGTCGCAGGCAAAGGCGATGTCGAAGCGATCCTTGAGACCGATCAGGCTCTGCATCGCGTAGGACGAGGAGGGGTCCATGCGTATCTGACCGTCCCAATCGACCGTCATGAAGCGGAAGGTTGGATCGACGGCTTTGTTCACCACCGTGAGATTCAAGCCAAAGCGCTCAGCAATCACGCCCCAATAGTGAACGCCGGCACCACCCAGCGGGTCCACGCCCAAGCTGAGGCTCGCACCGCGTATCGCGTCCATGTCGAGCACGCTGGCGAGATCGTTGACGTAGGTATTGAGATAGTCATGGCGGTGCGTGGTCGACGCGCGTCGGGCCTGTTCGAGCGACATTCTTTTCACGCCTTTGAGCTTGCCTTCCAGCAGCGCATTGGCGTGCGCTTCGATCCAGTTGGTGATGTCCTTGTCCGCCGGCCCGCCATTGGGCGGGTTGTACTTGAAGCCGCCGCTGTCGGGAGGATTGTGCGAAGGCGTGATGACGATGCCGTCCGCCAGCCCGGCAACACGGTCGCGGTTGTAAGTGAGGATGGCGTGCGAGATCACCGGGGTCGGGGTGTATTCGTCCTTGTCCGCGAGCATGACCTCCACCTCGTTGGCCGCCAGCACTTCTAGCGCACTGGTCAACGCCGGCTCTGAAAGTGCGTGTGTGTCGATCCCCAGGAACAGCGGGCCATCGATGCCCTGCTGTTTGCGGTAATCGCAAATGGCCTGACTGATGGCCAGCACATGCCATTCGTTGAAACTGTTGTCGAACGCCGAACCGCGATGCCCCGAGGTACCAAAGGCGACCCGTTGCGCGGATATCGAAGGGTCGGGCAGGTTGCTGAAATAGGCCGTGATGAGTCTGGGGACATTGACCAGCATGGCTGGCTGGGCGGGCTTTCCCGCAAATGGATTGGTTTTCATTGTGTTTGAAAATTGCTTATCAATTGAGAAAATTGCTTATGCGGGCGGGCTAGCCAGCGGTAATAAAAACGTCAACGTCATCGCTCCGCTTACAGGTCATATCCGGGTCAGCTGCTTTCAATCACGGTGAGGTGTCCCTTGCATCCATAGTTTTGTATGTGCGATGGCGTACGTAAAGCGGATAAACAAGTTATCTGCTAACTATAGACCTGCATCGCCCGCGTGGCAGCCATGTGCGCTAAAGCGAAGCCCGCATTCGCAAGACCAGCTTCGCTGCCTCGACGCGTGGCGCACAATCCGGACACCTTCATCAGAACAGTTCGCTCAATCATTCGTTGGAGCAATCATGACTTCTCAGCATTATCTGAATACCGGCCAACGCACTTGCCATGCCGATGATGGACGCGAGCTTGCGTGCAAAGGTTCCGGCCAAGACGCCTCGTTTGCCGTCGGGTCGCCCTGGCCGGATCCTCGATTCGGCGTTCACGATGACGCGGTCACGGATCGCTTGACGGGTCTGATCTGGTGTCGCAATGCCAACCTCGCGGAGTTTCCCATCACTTGGCAGGAAGCACTGGATTTCGTCGCGAGCATGAACCGCGAACAGCGTTTCGGCCAGCACGATTGGCGCATGCCCAATCGCCGTGAATTGCGCAGTGTGCTCAGTCTGCAAACCAGATTGCCGGCGCTGCCTGAGCAACACCCGTTCCTCGATGTATTCAACGGCTGGTACTGGACTTCGACGACGGCGGCCATCAGCCCGGCGCACGCCTGGTATGTGGCGCTCGATGGCGCACGCATGTTTTACGGCGGCAAGGATCAATCCTTCATGCTGTGGCCGGTACGCGGCGAAGGTCTGGACGTTGTCCCGCGCACGGGCCAAAGCCTGTGTTACAACGCCGCCGGAAAAGTCATTTCATGCGCCGGAACGGGGCAAGACGGCGAATGGCGTTTTGGCGCCGCGTGGCCTGAAACTCGCTTCGAAATACGCCCAGATGGCGTGCTGGATCGTCTCACCCGTCTGCTCTGGCGCCGTAGCACGAACCTCACTCCGCAACCGGTGCGCTGGGGCGAGGCCTTGGCAGCAGTGGCCAAACTCAACCATGAGGGCGATGGCAGTGCCTGGCGTCTGCCTACCATTAACGAACTGGAGTCACTGGTGGATTGCGCCGTCCACAGCCCGGCCTTGCCGTCCGGGCATCCTTTCGCCGACGTTCAGGACATCTACTGGTCGTCCACAACCAGTCTGTTCGAACCGGATTGGGCCTGGGCCCTGTACCTGAAAAAAGGTGCAACGGGCGTCGGCCAAAAAGAGTTCGCACAGTTCTCGGTGTGGACTGTGGCAACGGTCGATTAAAAGGTGGCGATCCGGATTTGATCGGGCAGACAATGTCCGACGAAGTCGGTGCTAGTGCTTAAACAAATGGCATAAATCGGCCATCAGCCGTCACTGGCGGAGCGGGGGAATTCGTCATTGGGCGGCTGAGGTTGGTCAGTAAACGATCGGCGCGTAACTCTGTAGATTCTGCTCTAGCTGCCGCTAGAGATTTAGCCGATTATTTCCGTATATGGACTCATTACCGGCGGTAGGTCAGAAACGCTCACTGAACTATAGCTTTCTGATTTCCTTTGCGGCAGAGGTACGCTCCGATGCTGCCTGTTGCGCAGAAAAATAAAAAACGCCGAAGCAGGATCAATGTGGGTTCTACTGAGATTACGCTCTCCTGCGTCGGTCGAAGCTGGGTACCCTCTGCCGGATGAGGCTACCCGCTTTTAATAGAAGGAGTCGAAAGTTGTTGCGTGTACTGCGTTTGAGGTTATAAGACCAACCGCGCATAAATACTTTTAAAGAGTTCATACCAATTGTCCTTATAGGTTAGTGCGAAGCGAGCCGACTCTCGATTTTTTCGTCTGACATATTGGCTTTATTGCAAATAACAGCAAGGAATGCGCCACTTTACATTAACGTATATAAATCAAACTGTTACGATAGGGCGACGCTAACCGATGCTTAATGTCTTATGTGATATGTAAGAAATTCCGACGCTATCTACTGTCTTTGCATCGGTCGAAATTAAATAGGGGATGTGAATTAACATGCACATCAATTCCGCTCCTGTCGGTTGCCTGACTCGCATGGTCTAAGCACTTAAGCATCCTGACTAACCGCCATCGACCGACAAGCAGAGGCTCAGTGAGATTAGCCCGGCCGACCGTTCCAGGTCGGGTCCGGAAGTTCGAGTTCTGACATGGGCTGCCAGATTAAGATTGAACCACTACACAGAAAAAAGTCGACATTGCGCATTGCAATCGATAAGGCCCCGGCCAGGTTGTTGTCGTGGGGTGAATCGAGACGGCAAAAATATCAGGGTTTCGGAATGTGCAGCGTCCGGCTGATCATCAACGAGCCGGAAACTGCGAACATCAATACCAGAGGATGAAGTTGCCATGGCCCGATGTGGATCATCCCGAACCAGAGCTGGTCGCCGATTGCACCGTAGCCGGCAGCGATGGCGATAACGATGACGAGTATGAGAGAGCTGGGGATCGGCGTGCCCTCAAAGTATTTCACTTTGCCGCTGCCTTGCGCCAGGGTTTCGGCGGTGATGTTGTAGCGGGCAAGGCGGCTTACACCGCATACCACGAAGTAGATCAGAATCATGCGATCCCAGAGGCCGTCCATGCCAACGCCATAGGCGATTGCCACCGGCGCGACGCCGAAAGAAATTACATCGGAGAGCGAATCCAGCTCGCGCCCAAGCACCGAACTTTGCTGGCGCCAACGCGCGACGCTGCCATCGAAAACATCGAATACAAATGCCAGGGCAACCAGCGCGCACGCAAAAAACAGGTGCAGCACATCCGGGGTCTGCAAATAGGTCATTACGGAGAACAGCGCACCGACGCCGCAGGCTGCATTGCCCAAGGTAAACCAGTCCGCAAGATGAAAGCTGCGGATCATCGAGAGGTGCGTGCCTTGTTTCATGGTGCGAGATCCTCCATTCGTATTATTTTATTTCCACATGACGTTGGATTCAGCCTTGGCTGCGGCAGCAAGTAGACCCATGAGCGGCAATGCGCGATGCGCCATGCTGACTACAGGTTCGTCCGCATCCTTGTCTTCAACGGGTGGGGTGGGTTTTTCTGCCTCGATGGCGGCGGTTAACTGGCTCAGGGCTGCAGGTACATCTTCCGCCAGAATTGCGCCGGGCACGGTTGCGCTGTGCCCCATCATTTTCAGCATGGCAAGCGCGACATCCCCGAACATGGTGATGTCGGCGTAGGCATTGGTCGTAAAAGTCACCAGCATGGTGTGCTCCTCAAATAATTAATCAGCTTCAAACGAAAACCAGTTGATGGTACCTCGCGCACAGACCCATGCGCTCTATATCCCGTTAGCTCAATTCCACCTCGACGCGGTGATCCCTGCGGTCGTCCACCAGGGGGATCATGCCTTGCGGCTTCCCTGTTCCCTCGATGCCTGCTCCATTGATCACGACACCATCCAGCGTCACGCGGGTTACATGCTCCGGCGTGTCCCCGACGCGCCTGATCGTGATGTGGTAGAAAGTGTCGTGAAAGCGGTATCGGATTTTGTACGATTCCCAATCGGCCGGGATGCACGGCGCAATGCGCAGGTGATCCCCTTCCAGATTCAGGCCCAACAGGGTTTCCACGGTTAGCCGGTACATCCAGCCCGCCGCCCCGGTGTACCAGGTCCAGCCGCCGCGGCCTGTGTGCGGCGACACAGCGTAAATGTCTGCGCACATGACGTACGGTTCGACCTTGTAGCGTTCAATCTCATCCAGCTGACTACCGTGATGGATGGGATTGAGCATGCCGAACAGTTCCCACGCGCGTTCCCGGTCCCCCATCATGGCAAATGCCGTGGTGGCCCAAATGGCGGCATGGGTATATTGGCCACCGTTTTCGCGTACACCGGGTACGTAGCCCTTGATATAACCAGGCTCCATGTCTGATTGATCGAAGGGCGGATCGAGCAGCTGGATGATCTGCGTATCTCGCCGCACCAGATGTTTGTCTACCGCTTCCATCGCCTGCTTCGATCGCGCAGGATCACCGCTGCCTGAAATAACGGCCCAGCTCTGGCTGATCGAATCGATCTGGCATTCGTCGTTGGTGGACGAACCCAGGGGGGTGCCATCATCGAAATAGGCACGCCGATACCAATCACCATCCCAGGCCTGGGCTTCGATGTTGCTGAGCAGCAGCGTAGCCTGTTCGGTGCACACGTCGGCAAAGGCTGCGTCGTCGCGGCTATGTGCCAAGCTGGCAAACTGTTGCAGGTTGTCATACAGAAACCACGCCAGCCAAACGCTCTCGCCCTTGCCATCACGACCGACGAGATTCATGCCATCGTTCCAGTCGCCGCAGCCCATCAACGGCAAGTGATGCTCGCCAAAACGAAGCCCATTTTTGATGGCGCGCACGCAATGTTCATAGAGGCTGGCCGCTTCAGTCGAGCGCTGCGGATGATCGTAGTAAGCCTCTTCTTCCGGATTCAACTCGCGGCCCTCGAGAAAGTGCACGGACTCGTCGAGTACGGCTGTGTCGCCAGTCGCCAGCACATAACGACTGGTTGCATACGGCAGCCACAGATAATCGTCGGAGAAATGGGTGCGTACGCCTTGTCCGCCGGGCGGGTGCCACCAGTGTTGTACGTCCCCCTTGAGAAATTGGTGTCCGGCGCAACGGATCAACTGCTCGCGGGCGAGCCATGGGGTCGCATGGATCAGCGCCATGGTGTCCTGCAATTGATCGCGGAAACCATAGGCGCCACCGGACTGATAATAGCCACTGCGGCCCCACAGTCGACACGACAGGGTCTGGTATAGCAGCCAGCCGTTGGCCATGACGTCCAATGCAGGATCCGGCGTTTCCACATGCACAGCGCCCAGGGTGTGGTTCCAATACCCCCACACCGTTTCCAACGCCTGCCGTGCACCTGCCGGTCCGCCGAATCGTTGGATGAAATATTGCGCTTCGTTGTCGTCATGTGCCGCACCGAAGACGAACACGATCTCGCGTTCTTCCCCATCGTCCAGTTCGATTGGGGTCTGGATCGCGGCGCAGGGATCAAGTCCTGCACCGGTCTTGCCCGACAAGCGTTTGCGGCGCATGGCCGCCGGGCTGGACAGTGAGCCGTTGCGGCCAATGAACTCGGTCCGGTTTCCGGTCACCGAATGTGTGCGCTCGCTGGCATGCGCAAAGACCACCCGATTGGCACATTCGCGGCCATACGCATTGCGGGCAAACAACGCCCCGCTGTGCGGATCCATTTCGGTCACGATGTGCATCATATTGGCGTGTCGCCACTCACCGAGCACCAGCTCCCAGTAACCGGTCAAAGACAACTTGCGCGCACGCCCCGAATGGTTGTGCAGCTTGACCACCACGAACTTCACCGGCGCGTCCATGGCAACATAGGTAAACATTTCCGAGGCAATGCCGGCTTCGTAATGCTCGAATGCGCTGTAGCCAAACCCGTGCCGGCACACATACCCGGTCTGGCCGCGGGCAGGCAGCGGCGTCGGCGACCAGAACGCACCGGTTTCCTCGTCGCGGATGTAAAGTGCTTCGCCGCTACTGTCGGAGAGCGGGTCATTGTGCCAAGGGGTCAGCCGGAACTCGTGCGCGTTTTCCACCCAGGTATAGGCGCCCCCACTTTCGCTGACGACGGTGCCGATGTGCGGGCTGGCGATGACATTGGCCCATGGTGCAGGCGTGCTCTGGCCCGGTTCCAGGGTGACGACATATTCGCGCCCATCGGGCGTGAAGCCGCCCAGGCCGTTGCAGAAAATGCGTTCGCGCGGCAACAGCGGACTGACCGGTTCGTCGGCAGCTTGCAGCTTGGGTTCCAGAAGGTCCGACACCCGCTCTGCCGATACGCGGCGCTCCAATGGCTCGATCAGGGTCTCGGCCGTATCGCTGAACACAATGCGGGCGACAGTCTGGAGCAGGACCCGCTCATCCTCTGAAAGCTCTTCTGCACGGCGCACGAAAACGCCACCCGGTTTGTCGATGATTTGCGCATCGGGGCCCGCGTTGATGAGCCCCATGATCTGGTCGTGCAGCACCGCCCGGTAGCCCGAGAAATCCTCATTCACGATCACCAGGTCGGAAGCCAGACCCTTCATCCGCCAATAGGCATGGGCTTGCAGTGCCTGCTTGACCATGTCGATTCGATTCAGGTCGCCGATGCGCAGCAGGACGATCGGCAGATCGCCCGAGATGGCAAAGCGCCACAGCCCGGACTGCCCCAACTGGTTGCGGGCAATGACGCTGGGTGCGGCACGGCGCAAGGAATTACCGTGAATGACGGAGCTGGCCAGGCGGCCATAGATCTGTGCCTCGGCCTCGCTTGCGTTGAGGTGGCGCAGCACTTCCTGGCTTTGGAACCAGGCCATTTCAAAGGCACGCTCGACGAAGTGGCGGTCGCAATACTTTTCAAGCAAAGCCAAGGCTTCCTCGCGTGTATCTGCGACACCCGAGATGATCTGCACCGTCGCCGATTCATCGGGCGACAGGGTGAGGATGCGGCGGATCGACACGATGGGGTCGAGCACGGGGCCATCGGTGTTCGACAAGGTCTTTGGGCTGTCAGGGTTATCCAGCACCACGGGGTTGGCCGCGGTTCGACCCCGCCCGATAAACTGGGCGCGGTCAGTTTCGTAAGATGGCTCGTCGGCCACAGCGCCGGGGGCGGCCAGCAAGTGAAACATCCATGGCACTTGCTCCCCCGGGGTGCGGCGACGCCGGGTGCAGAGGATTGCCTGTCGCTCGGGCAGGATTTCGGTTTGCACGAACAGGTTGCTGAAAGCACGGTGGGCGAGGTCGGCATTCAAGGGCGCCAGCACGACCTCCGCGTAACTCGTGACCTCGATATGGCGGAGCCGGGATGAATGATTGGTGAGCGTGACGCGGCGGATCTCGACGTCGTCTTCCGGCGAAACGCTGATCTCGGTGTGTGTTTCGATTTTCTGATCGCGTCGCCGGTATTCGGCGCGCGCCTGCACGAAGATCGCCTCGTAGTGATCGGCTTTCTGCAGGGTGGGTTGATACGCGCTTGACCAATAGCGTCCTGAGTCGCGGTCGCGCAGGTAGATAAAAGTGCCCCGGTCATCGGAGGTGGCGTCCTCGCGCCAGCGGGTGACAGCGAGGTCGCGCCAGCGGCTGTAGCCGCCGCCGGCATGGGTCGCCATGACGTGGTAGCTGCCGTTGGACAGCAGGTGAACTTCGGGGATCAGTGTGTTCGGGTTGGTAAACACGCGCATGTTCGCGCCCGCTTCTTCGGCGGGGTGCGCGGCAGCGCTCACTTCAGCCGCGTGCGGATGCAAGGTCGCCCCTTTCTTGGGCACACGCTCCTGCAGCAATAATTGCGTCGCCTGTGCAAGCGGGTCGGACATGAATCGGCGCTGCATCGGCTGGCTGAGCAGGACATGCGCAAAGGCCAGCAGGCTCATGCCCTGATGATGCGCCATGAATGACTGCACGATGGCGTGATGCTTGCCCCGCGGCACGCGCGACGGGGTGTAGTCGATCGCCTCGTAGAACCCATAGCCGCCGAGGAAACCGTTGGTGGCGAGGGTTTGCAGATTGCGACACGCTTCCTGCGGCATCACGGTCAGCGCCAGTGCGCTGGCGTAGGGGGCGATGACCAGGTCGTCTCCCAGCCCGCGTTTGAAGCCCAGCCCGGGCACGCCAAACGCCCGATATTGATAGACCTGGTGCATATCGGTGGCGTTATAGCAGGACTCGGAAATGCCCCATGGCACCGCGCGCTGGTGGCCGTATTCGATCTGGCGTGACACCGCGGCCTTGCAGGTCTGTTCCAGCAAGGTGTTCTCGTAACTCGGCATGATCAGTTGCGGCATGAGGTACTCGAACATCGAGCCGCTCCATGAAATCAGACTCACGGCCCCGCCATGACTGGTGAGCAGGCGGCCGAGCGAGAACCAGTGTTTTTGCGGGACCTGTCCCTGCGCGATAAGCAGGAAGCTGGCCAAGCGCGCTTCGGATGCCAGCAGGTCGTAGCAGGACGGGTCGCGGCGGCGTTCGCTCACGTCGTATCCGATGGCCAGCAAGCCGCACGAGGTATCGTAGAGAAACTCAAAATCCATCACCGCCAGTTCTCGGCAACGATCCACCAACGCATTGATTGTCTTGAGTCGTTCCAACGCACCCTTGAAACGGGATACGGCTGTCCCCGCTTTGTGGCTGGCAATGCTTGCTCTGACCAGTTCCGTCAGGGTCGGGATGGTGCTGAAGTGCTGCGGCTCGGGCACCAGGAATCCAAGCTCATCGCGAAGTGCGCGGGCTTGCTGGTCGAAAGACTGTGCCCAGTAATAGAGTTCACCATCGATATCGCAATCTGCGGGCAGCCATGCAATCAGCCCACCGGCAGTCTGGTGGATCTCATCCAGCAAGCCTTCGGCGGCAGCCAGTGTCTGGGGTGGCTCGTTTGCTGAGCGGGTGAGGAGTGTGTCCTGCAGAAGCTTGATTTTGTTCGCAAGATCCGGGACGGGGGTTGTGGGCAGGTGTTCGGCAAGCACCTGCAAGGTGTCGTGCAGTCCCTGAAACGCGTTGGCTGGCAGTACGGGCTGATTTTTCAGCTCGGTAAGGCCTGCCTGCAAGGTGAGTAGGCTGCCAGCCAGATTGCCGCTGTCTACCGAAGAGACATATTGCGGGTGCAGCGGTTGCAGCGTGTGGGTGTCGTACCAGTTGTAGAAATGGCCGCGGTAGCGTTCCAGCTTTTCCATCGAGGCCAGTGTGTTTTCAACGCGCCGCAGGAATTCTCCGGCTGACAGATACCCGAAATCGTGCGCGGCCAGGTCAGACAGCAGCGCCATGCCGATGTTGGTGGGCGAGGTACGCGAGGCGATGGCCGGCGATGGATATTCCTGGAAATTGTCGGGTGGCAACCAGTTGTCCTCTGGGCCGACGAAATCCGCGAAGAAGCGCCAGGTTCGCCGGGCCGATGTCCGCAGGAACGCACGTTGATCACCGGTCAAATCCGGGGCGGGGGTCACCAGCGGCAGGCTGATCCACCAGCCGACGATGGGCGACACCAGCCAGAGCACCAGGACGGGGGCCCAGAAGAACCACTCCGCCGAGCGGGCTTGCCATAGTGGCCAGACGCCAATCAAAACCGTGGCCAGCATGAGCGCCAGCGCCGGCGCGACCCACATCTCCTTGAAAAAATCGGCCAGCGATCGGCTGGCGTTGCGGATTGAGTAGGATCGCAGTTGCCAGAGCAGTAAGCCGCGGCGCGTAACCAACATCCGCATGCCCGAACGCACGATCGCATCCAGGCAAATCAGCGCGTCGTAGGGCAGCAGCACCACCGTCAGCAAAGCGAGCGCGAGGGGTCGCCCCGCGGACTTGCTGGTCAGGATCAGGTGTACCAGCCAATCCCGTTCTTTAGGTTTGCGGATGAGGTCTATCACGGTCCCCAGCAAGGTGGGCACCATCACCACACCCATGACCAGCAGCGTCCAGAACCACGCTGACCCCGGACCAAACAGCCACCCCCCTGCCAGCAGGGCAAGCAGCGCCGGTGACACCAGGCTGCGTCGAAGGTTGTCGAATAGTTTCCACACCGACAATGCGCTGAGCGGGTTGGGTAGCCACTTTGACTTCGATCCGTTTGGCCCGGTCGGTCCGGGCACGCGCGGAAGCAGCCAGCCGGCAAGCTGCCAGTCGCCCCGTATCCAGCGATGCCGCCGGCTGGCTTCGATGGCATAACTGGCCGGATGCTCTTCAATGAGGTCGACATCGGTCACCAGCGCCGAACGGGCATAGCCGCTTTCCAGCAAGTCGTGACTGAGAATAAGGTTCTCCGGAAAGCGTCCATCGACGGCCTGGCGAAAGGCATCCACATCGTAGATGCCTTTGCCGATGAACGATCCTTCCCCGAAAATATCCTGGTAAACATCCGACACTTCGCGCGTGTATGGATCGATGCCTGACTCGCCCGCGAACAGTTTCGTAAAGCGTGACTGGGCTGCACTGGTCAGGCTGATCGAAGCGCGGGGCTGCAGGATCGCGTAGCCTTCGACAATGCGTTTCTTGTGGGCGTCGTATACCGGCCGATTGAGCGGATGCGCGAGGTTGCCTATCAGCGTGCGTGCGGAGTCGCGGGGCAGTTGCGTGTCGGTATCCAGGGTGATGACGTACTGGATCGAACCGAGGATGGATGCATCGCCGACAATCTCCGAGAATGCATTTTTTGCCTCGCCTCGCAGCAAGGCATTGAATTGCTCCAGCTTGCCGCGCTTGCGCTCATAGCCCATCCACACCCGCTCGGTTGGATTCCATACCCGCGGTCGGTGAAACAGATAGAAGATGTTCGGCCGGTCTTCGTGGTAGGTCTCGTTGAGCGTCTGGACTGCTGAGCGCGCATACGCGAGTAAAGCGTCATCGTCGGGCAGTTTTTGCTCGGGGGCGTCACGGAAGTCTGTCAGCAGGGCAAAGAACAGATTGGGATCGCGATTGCCGAGATAGCGGATCTCCAGGGCTTCGACAAGCACATCAATATCGTGCGGCCGGCTGAGCAAGGTGGGGACCACCACCATGGTGCGGTGATTATCCGGAATGCCCTTCGAAAAATCCAGCCGTGGCAATGCGCGCGGCGGCAGGATGAGCGTAACCAACTGGTTCACCAGCGGGACAGCAAGTGCCGAGCCTCCGATCAGGCTGGCGATTATAAAAAACCAGGTGCGCCAGTCACCCAACTCGACCCCATTGAAAACGGAAAGCACCCCCGCGGTCGCCAGTGCGGTGAGCAGAAAGATCGGGCTGAGATAGAGAAACAGGCGAAAACGCCGGCTCGCCCGGCTGGTTTGTAATTTCCACGGCAAACGGAAGCCGACTGTACGCTCCAGATCAGGCCGTCCATGATCGATCAGGTAGTAACCGACATGCGCGCTGCGGTCGTGGCTGCTTAATTGCTTTGCCGCAGTCTGCGCGAGAGCTATGGCTTCGCGAGCTACCGCCCACTCACTGTGCGAACTGCGTCTCGACAGGTCTTCGATGACATGCCGGTAGCGGTCGCGCGTGGCGAAATCCTGGCTGGCGTACATTCCTGCCGGGTCTTCACGCAAGGTCTGTTCCACGACGCTGAGCGACTCAACGAAATTTCGCCAGTCCATTGCACCGATAAAACGCAGGCTCCCGATGCTGTTGGCAATGGATATCTGGTTGGTCGCGGCCGTGCGGCCGGCCGCATCCGACAACTGCGTTGCGGTCACTCCCTGGTCGAGCAGTTTTTGCTCAACCCAGGTTTGAACGAACGCCATGGCAGGTCCATGCGCCTGAAGCCTTGCGTAAAACTCCTCCACAAACGGCGCGGACAGCGGCACGTCGGCACTGGCAAACTCGGCCAGCAACTGGATAAGCTGCTTCGGTTCGCTTTCAGCCGTCGCGAGCATGCGGTCGGCCCAGGTGATGGCTGCGTCGATATCCTCGCGCCGACGGGCAATGCGCAAGCCAACGCGGCGCAGGTTTTCCAGCAGCGCCAGCTGCAGCATGATCGGAAAAGCCCACAGTTCCCCCAGCTTCAAGGGTTCAGCGGTCTGGTAGGCGGCGATGAATTGGGTGGCGTTATCGCTGTCGACTCGCCCGTCCATGTGCGAGATCAGCTCCAACGCCAGATCATAGATGCGGGGGAAGCCTGCTGACGGACCACTCGCCAGTCGCGGCAACTGCCGGCTGTAACCGCGCGGCAGATGCCGACGCGCGAGCCCGATCTGCTGCTCGATCAGGTAGAAATTGTCGAGCAACCAGGCCTCGGCCGGTACGGTCCGTTGTCCTGGTGTGACTGCTGCTGTGACAACGTCATAGGCCGCCAGCAGGACGCGCGCATTGTCAGCCAGCCGTGGCAGCAATCGGTCCGGCCCCGGATGTGGATCGATTTTATGCTGGCCCGCCAGCGTGGCCGCGTGACGCTTCAGTTGCTCGATGCTGAACAGCTCCGAGCGCAGCAACTCGGTATCCTGGTCGTTCCGCAGCGTATTTCGTGGGCGTGCCGGCAGACCGAACTCTTTGATGACTATGACACTCTCCTTGTGCACAGACGACGCCAGCAACGCAGGGTTTAGTCTCGCGCTGGCCTATGCCTGATGTTGGACGATCATGGTGGGTTACAGAAGACTGACCAAGCTCAGGAAAGTCGCCTGTTGATAGCCGTCTCTTTAATCCTTTCTATTTCTAGCAGGAATTACGCTTCCAAGGCAGGAGAAATGGCGCGATGAAACCGAATCGGGATGCCGGCCGACACCCCCGATAGATGTTTGCTGACACGGCCTGTCATTGGACCGCGCAGAACGGACACAAGCTGCAACACGTCGCTGTCAAGGTTTTGGGTCTTGTTTTCTCGGTAACGCCACACTCGATGCACGCCATGGGCTTCATCTTAACAAAAGCATTCAAAAAAACATGCCGGACTCAAATCGGCCATGCCGCCGGTCCGGATGGTCAAAGCGGCGCGACATGGGGGGGCTGTTCGGAATATCGCCAATGCTGTCGAAAGCTTTACATTTTCGGTTACGGGGCGCACGACCATGCACTCACAACAGCGGGGGATTCATGGCCATTATTTTTCGGGCGTGGTTATTGCTTGTGGTTATGCATTTCGCGGCCGACGATCGCGCGTCCGGTGAATCAAGGTAAGGAAGTGGGTTTCCCGCACGTGCATCCATCTTCGGAATAATGCGGGTTGTGAAAAAACAAACAGGGAGAACAATATGAACAGTGAGCAGAAGGAACGGCGTCGCACAGATACGTTGATTGTTATCAATCGGCGCAATGGAAAGGCATGGTTGTATGGTCAGCTGATTCTTTTTTTTGGCTTGTTGGCTACTGTGTTGTGGCTTCTCATCGACTGACAGCGCGTTCATCTCGATACCCTGATAGCCAGCCGCGCAGTGGGTTCGGGGCGTTGTTCAGGATGGGCGCTGGGTGCGCGTTATCGAATCAAGTCATCGCATATGCGCTCCGCGCTGCGTTCAGCAAAAGAAAAAGCACCCAGGCCGTTAAGCGCTAGGTGCTTGAATTTGGTGGGGTGGACGATGGGGCTCGAACCCACGACAACAGGAATCACAATCCTGGACTCTACCAACTGAGCTACGTCCACCATTGGTGTTGCCAGCATGGCTGACAACGATAAAACTTTGGTCTG
>Ga0180009_10001226_pt1 | contig 31979 bp, 27 predicted proteins | sample OS_PC_MetaG_FD_123537 | JGI IMG/M metagenome (GOLD analysis project Ga0180009, IMG submission 123537) | Groundwater microbial communities from the Aspo Hard Rock Laboratory (HRL) deep subsurface site, Sweden - OS_PC_MetaG | ecosystem: Environmental > Aquatic > Deep subsurface > Groundwater...
ACGGCGGCGTCAGCGAGGGGTTCAGCACCTCCAGGTTTTTGGTCAGCATCTCGACCATGCCGGTCTGCATGTTGGGGTTTTCGGTGCCGGCGGAACGCGCGCGCACCAGGCCCTCAATCTTCAGCACGAACTCGGAACGCACCTCTTCGGCAAGCGCGAATGCAGCGGGCGTATCCGGGTCGATGACCACCTGCATCATGCCTTCGCGGTCGCGCAGGTCGATGAAGATCACGCCGCCATGGTCGCGCCGACGGTGCGCCCAGCCGCATAGCGTCACAGTGTTGCCGATGTCGGCAGCGCTCACGGCGCCGCAATAATGAGTACGCATGCTTTTTTCCTAATTAATACCTGGTTTGTTAATTTCCCGGGCGCGACTCGCCTGAAGCGACGCCCATCGAGACGATGTATTTCAACGCGCGGTCAACCGACACATTCAGCTCGATGACCTCGCTCTTTTTAACGAAAAAATAAAACCCGTTGACCGGGCTCGGCGTGGTGGGAATAAACACCGCCACATGCTCGTCGGGAAGCAAGCTCGCCACCTCGCATGGAATATTGGTCTGAAAAGCCAGCGACCAGGCCTCGGGATGCGGGTAGCGCACCAGCAGCACCTTGCGAAATGCATGGCCGCTGCCTGAGAGCAGGGTGTCGGAGACTTGCTTGACGCTGCCGTAGATGGTTTTCACCACCGGAATCCGGGTGAGCTGGCGCTCCCAGAAATCGATGATTTTTTGACCGAAAAAATTGGCGCCAAACATGCCGGTCAGGACGATGACCAGTAAGGTCAGGATGACCCCCAGACCCGGGATTCGTACCCCCAGCCAGGCCTCGGTCTGCCATGCGGCGGGCAGCACGGTCAAACTCTGGTCCATGGTGCCTATCAGCAGGTCGAGTACCCATAGGGTGATTCCCAGCGGCACCCAGATCAGCAGACCGGTAACGAAATAGCGTTTCATAGACAGAAAGTGGCAACGGCTCAAAACAAGAAGCGGGCGCTACAAGCCGCCCGCTTTGCGGTGAAACCCGCGCTTTAGCTACTTGCTGGACAAGCCGCAGTGCCGCAGGCGGGAGACGGTGCGTCGGGTTTGGCTTCAGCCTTTTTGCTGGTGCCGCCCTTGAAATCGGTAGCGTACCAACCGGTCCCCTTCAGCGCAAAACCCGGCGCCGTCACCTGTTTGGTGTACTGGGCCTCGCCGCAAGTCGGGCACACAGTCAGCGGGGCATCCGATACTTTCAGCATTTCGTCCTGCGCAAAACCACAAGACGTGCATTTGTAAGCATAGATCGGCATATAAATTCTCCGACAATCAATAAGTTGCGGGATTATACCCAATAGTACAGGGCACAAGTACCCAATAGCGCCGGACACATGTACTCAATGGAGCAGGGCGCAATTACCCAATAGCGCCGGTACTCGCACCGAAACAACCCAATACACACTGACAACAGGCTTCAGCCGTCTCACCACTTGAAGCCAAGGCTGCCATAGACGCGGCTGCTAAATAGGTTGGTATTGCGGAACTCTTCGTAATCCTTGCCCAGGTTCTGCCCAACCACGGTAGCCTCCACTTCGGTTCCCTGCCATTTCCAGCGGCGTGCCAGACGGACATCGACCCGGGTGAAGGCCTGGGTGTCATCCCCCGGGGAAAGCCATTTCTGAGGGTCGCTGTATTGCACAAACACACTGCCGTCCCAGCCGTTGCCGAAGCGGTAACGCGCAAGTGCACCCCAGCTATCGCGTGGCGCGGATGCGGGAATATCCCTGTTGTAGTTGAGGACTGACGTGGCTGCACGCAAGAAAACGCGTGCATAGTGGGCACTTACATCAAGCGAACGGGTCGGCTGCCAGCGCAATTGCACTTCGCCGCCGTTCGCGTCGACTGTGCCGATATTGTCGTAAAAGAACACCTTGGGCTGGAAAGAGTTTTTATCACTGTCCGGGTTCGGATCAACCCTTACTTCACCAATAAAGTTGTCGATGTGATCCCGATACAGCCGCACATCCAACTCAAGCTTCATAGCGCTCCACCGTCCAACATAACCGAGCTCACGCGACAGGATGCGCTCAGGTTCAAGGCCGCCATTACGCATGATGGTGGTATCTATCACTGTCCCGGCATCATTCAACAAGACCTGATTGCCCCACTCCTCAAAAAATGTGGGCGAGCGATAGGCACGTGACACCCCCAGCCGAAGGACGTGATCCGGCACTATAGTGAAGTTGACCGCGACGCGCGGCGAAATATCTGCGCCCGTGAAGTAATGGTGTTCCAGCATGGCGCCGCCTTGCAACAGCACCCGCTGGTGGGGACGCCATTCCAGATTGCCGAACGCACGTGCGATTTCGCCGCGCATGGTCTTGCTGGAATTGTAGTTCTGCGGGCTCTTGACCGTTTCCTGCCACGCCTCGCCCCCCCACACTGCACGCAAATCTGGGGTCCACTGCTCATTCACCTGCAAGTCAATGCTGCTTCGGGATTGCAGCAGGTACTGATTTACCACAACATTGCCGTAATCTTTTCCTTCATATACAAGGGGGGAAACCCGCACATCCGCATCAAACGCATTTTGCGTATGGTAAGCCTGCACCCGCCATTCCCGACGTGCCGATTCCACCTTGTGATAGGCGAACTGCAGGTAAAAAGCGCTCGAATCCTGCTCCCTTGGTTCAAGCGCCGCGCGTTCATCGAGCGTGCTGGAACCCGCTTTCCCGTTCCCTTGGGTCAGGCCAAATTGCGCCATGACATCCGAGTCTGGTGTCAGTTGCCAGTCCATGCGTCCATTGATAAAACGTGTTTTGCTGGCTTCGAAATACTGTCCGGCAGATGTCCCGACTTTAGGAGAGGACGCAACGTTTTTTTCAAAGCGGTCCCGTTGCTGGGCCGAGGCAGTGAGCCGATAACGTAGCGCGGCGTCTCCCCCGCCATGGCGTACCGTCAGTCCACGCATATCCTGCGTACCTGCCTGAATCGACGCGAACTCGCCCGGCACCTGTGCCGCCGTTTTGGTGATGATATTAATCACTGCAGCAAACGAATTGGCGCCATGGATCGAGGCATTCGGTCCACGCACGACTTCGATGCGCTCGATGTCCTCGATGGCAAGCGGCAAATCCGTCCAGTTCACCGCACCATAGTGAGGGCTATAAATCGACCGGCCATCGACCAGCACCTGAAAACGACGCGAGTAGGCGTCACCCAAACCGTGATACCCCGCCGCCCAGGTGTTGTCACGCGTGTAGGCAACCGAAAAACCCGGCACCAGACGCAGCAAATCCGGGATATCGCGAAAGCCCGAGGCACGGATCATGTCCTGGTCGATGATCGAGACGGCAGCAGGTGCATCTCCCACGGGCTGCGACAGCCGCGATGCTGAAAGCACAACGGGCAAGACATCGAGGAAATCGGATTCGGTGACGACAGCCAAAGCCGATCCCGGGACGACGACAAAGCCGCCCAGCAAAAGCGTGATCTCGAATATGCGGTGCCTACAGGGTTGGGGGCTACTCACTCACACCTCTCGCCGCTGCATGTTGAGCAACGATCTTTGTTTATTTTTATGCTAGGGATAGGATTAAAACTACGACCAATTGCCACCTGACTTGAGCCAAAGCTTAAGCTACGCCCCGGAATTGTCATAATTTGCGGTTCAGGCTGTTACTTGGCCGCTTAAACTGGCTTGAAGCCGGAAAGCGGGGCTTGCTGTCCTCTGCCTGCCGACGTGCGTTGCGAACTGCCTTCTTCCCGCCCCCTGTCAGGCCATCTGCATGCTGTCGTTGCGGATCATGGTTATGTCATAAAAAATCCCAGTAAGCGCAAGGCTTATTGGGATTTTATTTACAAAACTACTCTAGGTATATTCTAGAACGGGAAATTACACCTGAGACAGTCCGAGATACATTTGCACACAAGAGATAAATGATTAAATAACGGTGTCATGGCTAATCCAATTTTCCAATCTGTAAACTTTAATGTAAATATTTATCTCGAAACGTCGGGCTATCTTTACATTCTTAGCTGTTCTGAGGAGAGACTTGCGCCTTTTCCCATGTTAACACTTTGCCTTATTTCAGAGCGCTTAACCGCTGGCGCGGCTAGGATACTCGTGCTTTGTACGGGTTGGTCCTGCTTGCCATTACTGCCCTAGAGCGTGTGCTCTGATAATCCGCCCGATGTCGAGTTAGGGTCGGAGGCACCCCAGAATCATCTCCTACATAGCTTGATAAGTGCCGCGTCGCGCACCCCGAACAAAGTAATTGACATCATCGCCAATTTTGACGATGATTCACCACATGCGTTACCCAGGTGGAAAAGGCAAGTGCTTTCAACGGTTGATCAACTTGATGCCGCCGCATCGCGTATACATCGAGCCCTATTTAGGTGGGGGTGCGGTATTCCGCCATAAACGGCCAGCTGAAATTTCAATTGGGCTAGACATCGACCCCAAGGTGATCGCGCATTGGCAGCATGACTTAGCTAGCCCGTGTACGGTTTTGCGAGCTGACGCTGTGACGTATCTGTCCAGCTATTCCTATACTGGTCATGAATTGGTCTATGCCGATCCTCCATACCTGCCTTCCGTGCGCCGACGCGAGAAGGTCTATCGCCATGACTACACAGAAGAAGATCACAGGAAACTGCTGGAAACCATCAATCGTGCTGGCTGCATGGTGATGATCTCTGGTTATCCAAGCGTCTTGTACGACGACATGCTGTCTGGTTGGCGCAAAGTGCTTTTCAGTGCCAAAACCCATACCGACATGCGTGAAGAGTGCGTTTGGATGAATTTTGACCCGCCAAAACGAATACATGATGGCTCTCACCTCGGCCACACGTTCCGTGATCGGCAGACAATCAAGCGCCGCGTTTCAAGGATTGTTAATAAGTTCAGTTTGATGGATCCCGTCGAGCGAGATGTATTGCTGGGTGTACTGAATGACAAGTATGGCGCCTTCCGGGAGGGAACATGATGCAACGTGGTTCCGTATTTCTCAGCCAAACGGTAGTTCAGTTCGAGTTGCCCTCTCCGGAAAGCTTAGTGCTGCCAGGCGTTAAGTGGGGCGCAATCGACGCATTTCCAACCCCAGCTTACTGGGCCTATCAGGTACTGGCACGCCGCGTTAGTTGTTCCTCCATTCGCTACCGCCTGGGTGAAACGCTGGCCGAAGAAGTAGGTGCATGTCTGTTGGGAGGACACGGGATCCCATCAAATGTAGGCCTTGCGGCATTCAAAAACCTCAAGTCCAAGGGGGCCTTCGCATCCGCGACAAAAGAGGATGAGTTACTCGATGTGTTGTCTCGCCCGCTAGAGGTCAACGGAAAGGCTATTCTGTATCGCTTCGCTCGCCAAAAATCACGATACCTCGCCTCCGCTTTATCGAGATTGGCAGAGGAAGTGCCGCCGACCGGTACGGGGAGAGAACTACGGGATTGGCTGCTCGCGCTCCCCGGTATTGGTTACAAAACCGCTTCCTGGATTGCCCGAAATTGGCTTGACGCTGACGACGTTGCAATTCTGGATATCCATGTACTGCGCGCGGGTGCGCTGGCTGGTTTTTTCGAGCGCGAACTGACTGTTGAGCGCGACTATCTCCAGCTGGAAGACCAATTCCTCAAGTTCAGCAGAGCGATAGGGGTGCGGGCCTCTGAATTGGACGCTGTGATCTGGCTGGAGATGATGTCCTCATCCGCAACTGTACGCAATCTCTTTGACGGCCGCCTAGGCCAGGTGAAGAAGGGACGTCCTTCACGGCGCACTGCCCACGAACGCCACGCCGACGCCTACCAGGCCTGCCTCATCGACTAGCTCGCTAACCCATGGTTCGCCGGTCACACCAAGAGGTAAGAAATTGAGATTCAGTGCTTCGGCTGCAATCGCAAAATATCCCAACAGCACACCCGCATCTCTCCAAACCAAGCTGCATGCGTTGGCGTATTTGGAAAAAGTTTTGCCCGGCTCAGCGGCGAGTAGCAACATGGTTGCATCACCCGCTTGAACAATCTGGTCCATGGCTGACCGAACATTCTTGGGCTGAACTAGCGAAGGGAGCTCCACTAGCGCATGTTCCATTGGGTCGTAGCGATGCCAGCCTTCATCTCGGTGTGAGTTCAGAATCAGGTGGATCGGATGAATAGCTCCAGCTGAGGGCGCAGGCCGCCTCGACAACGGAAAACCCAATCGCTCATTGCCACAACTCTGAATTCGGCTAGTCAGCCCAAATAGCGCCCCCATCCTACTTTTGCTAACCGGGCCAAACTCATATCGGGTTCGCCGTTCGGCAGAAATCCGAGGCAAAGTCTTTGACGCTTGTGTGCGGTCATCAGGTAGCGCAATTCGTCTACCCTCCGGCCACACTAGTGGTTGGTACCGACTTGGCTCAGGCAGCGGATAGGGATTGCCCAAGTCGATCCAGACCATTTTCAAACTCTCTTAAAACATCAAAATATTTGTTACAACCACGACATTTACCGCATGCCACGTTTGACTTGTGGCAGCTGTGTGCCCAGGCGAGCTGACCCTGTGTCACGCCGGAAAGTCGGACCAGCTCCACCGTTGAAAGGTGGATCGCAGGAGCCTCTACAACCATTCCGCCCTCCTGGAGGCTCAGTAGTTTACTTAACGCATCAATAAACTCGCGCGTGCCGTCGCGATGGCTACCATCGGATTGGACCGTACCCAGCCACATGTGTGTGACCCCAAGGGCAATGGCCCGCTTTGCCGCGAGAGTCACCAGTAATTGGTTCCTATAAGGCCACCAGTCACTGGCGGGTGCATGCGAGTCAGGCTGCTCGCCGGCCATATCACCTGATCCGAGCGCACGACAGTCAACGCGAATCACGTGGTGCTCAATGTCGAGTCGCTTGCAAATCGCTCCTGAGGCTGCGATCTCAGCCTCGGCAGAAAGTTGTCCATAATCGATCGTGATCGCCACGTCTGGACGCTTCCACCATGCGATGCATAGTGAATCCATACCCCCAGACAGTAACAATCCCGCTTTCATAGAGAAGCTGCTGTCCAGAGCGTCTGATACACCGCACTGACGTAGTCAGCGCAAAGAGCACAGCCGGAGCCCTGCATCATCTTTTTGTTTTCGGCAGACTCGTTCTCACAGTACATGACAACAGGCTTGTCCTTCGCTCTAGCGTAGCCAATCTCGTATATCGTTCCTGAGTCCAACCCGTCTCCGATTGCAAAAACCAAATCAGCCTTGTCGATTCCATCGAGATCCTTGAGCACGACGTCGTCGGCTGACCCATGCCCCACATCATGATAGGGCGAGAAAACTTTTAGCCCCATTGCACTAAGGTCGGCACGGGCTTGTTCGACCACCCACAACTGCGCAAGGGTGAAGAACGGCCCTGCTAAATACACAACGGGTTTGTGGCCTGCGGCATATCGGGCCGAGGGCGTGATCGGCGCTGGGAAGAAAGCGGAAAATGAGCGGGGCGTCGCAAAGCCCTTGGTCTGACAGTAGTACGCGGTCGCTTTGGATGCCATATCAGCGCTCTCTGCTGCGCTCCGGCCTTCATGCAGCCATCGATACGCAAAGTGAGCTACGAAATTGTCACCTGAACCGATCTTCCACACTCGCTCGGATTGATACGCAGATACCGTATGGACAGAGACGCCGTCATGGACCAAGGCTCCAAGTGGCCCCTGTTTGATGATCACGACTTGAGCAGCATTCTTCAGCAATAAAGCATCTGCCATATCTTGCACGGGGGCATCAGGCATGCCCGACAACAACCCGGCCTCATGCCGATTTAGGACGACAGCCAGCTGGCGCGCCGTTGATCCGTTAGAGCTGAAGGGCTTCGGCTCACTCGCGTTCTGTGGGTCATAAACAACGCGGTCACCATGAACGACAGCATCCCCCTCCAACATTCCAAAACGAATGAGTTTGTCAGCGTTTACGCGCAGCGGTGCGAATTGTTCTTTTGGTCCATAAATACGAGGAGTTTCCAGTCCATGGTGATAATCAAATCCGATCGCCTCTTCAATCGGCGTCGGATAGATATTGATGCCCTCCAGGGCGCCGCGACTTTCAATCACATCTCTAGTCGTCCTATCGAAATAGCTATGAAGATCAACTGTAGCGCCCATGCTGGCGATTGCAGACGCCGCACGTCCGGCGGACCCGAAGACCTCCTGCCACTGAGGCCGCATGCACCGCTCTTGATACACGCCACCAACTACTGTTATGTGTGAAGTTTTCGCTTCACTCACAGTTGGATAGCCTCAACTCGCACTCGAATCTGCCCGTCGTTCTTATCGGTTACAGTCGCGTTGTACTGGGTTCCATTCGCCATGCATTCACGTAACCATTGCACCTTCGGCGACGCCAACCCTCCAGCCATCTGGCCATTACGTAAAACAACAACCACTGCTGTTGCCCCCATCATCTGGGTGGCCACATCCAGGACATCCCCTACTTGGATCAGATCTACAACCTCTTCCTTAGGAGAACTCAACTGCGTGTCGATAACTAGCAATTCGCAATTGTCTGTTGGGGCCTCATACCCGCCTCCACTTCCTCCTGAACCTGACATAGCTATTTCTCCCTATTGACACTAAAAGCCGCCATCGAAAAGCAGAACGCCGCCTCGTTTCATCATCGTTTCAAGGCTTTGTTTATGCTCACTCACGCCTGGCCGATTAAAAAATCGATGTCCACCATGCGTTCCTTCGCATCGATCCGCGCAAGAATGGGGCGGAATATCTCCCAGTCGATGACGGCATCGAGCCGTTCCAGCGGGTCGCCCGCTTCGCTCAAGCTGGCGTAGCGGTTCTCAAGGTCAAATAGGCTCGTTTGTATGACGGGACCGTAGCGCGTTCGGGGAATTTATAGAAGCGCCCTATACCTGATGTATTGATAATGTCAATACACTAATAAATATCAATATCGTCAAAAGCGGGTTGGGCTCGCTGGCCGGGGAAAGCGTGGTGGAGCAAGAACGCTCGTTGCGACCAACAAAGGCAGCCGATGGTTCTTCGTATTCGGGTTCGAGAAGAACGTTCGCGCGGCAGCCAGAAGATGCGGTCGGCGCCGTATTGCTCGCGGCGCTTGTGGATTATCATCCATGCAGAGCAGCCACAGCAGCGCGTGGATTTGCTGCCACGATCTTGAGCAAGGCGCGGGCAGGACCGGAAGGCCGCGCCCGGTGCTGTTCCCAATTCTCCAGCGTGCGGCGTGAGACCCCGATCAACTGTGCAAATTCAGCCTGCGACACGCCCGCACCCTCGCGCAGTGCCTTCACGTCAGGCCCTTCAATCAGGGTTTCAACTGCGCCGACCACCTTCTTGCCGCGCATGTGTTGCCCGGCATCCCTCACGCTTGCCAGCAAATCTTGAAACAGTGCGTCATCCATTACCAATCTCCTTGTCCACCAGCGCCGACAACAACCTGAGTTGTTCGTCGCTCAGGTTATCCAGCACATTCTTCGGGTACGCCAGCAGCAGATAACAGTGTGAAGCCGAAACCTGCCAGTAGTAGATCACTCTGGCGCCGCCGCGCTTGCCGCGCCCACCTATGGCAGCGCGCAACTTGCGCAAACCACCGCCGCCCGGTATCAAGTCGCCCGCGTCCGGTTTATTCAGAATCGTGTTCTGCACCGCCCGTAGTTCTTCGTCGGAAAAATCAATGTGCTTGCGGAACAGCGGTAGCTCAATGAAAACCATGTTTGGATGATATACGCATTTTGCGTATTACGCAAGATGCGTATTTGGCGGCGGGGTTTGTGAACGTTCGATTCCGGCCGGGGTGCCACTATCCCCATCTTCTTCGCCAGATCTCAGCGCGCAGGTGCGTGTAGTTGCTGCTTGCTGTCACTATACAAAACTTTGTATAGTGACAGCGTGACTGATTCCAAGCCCGGTTAGACAAATGAGTAACCAACGATTTGCCAGCGTGTGGGACGCTATCGAGAACACTCCCGAGGAAGCGGAAAACATGAAGCTGCGTTCCGCACTGATGACGGCGTTGAAAAACCACATCACCCGCACCGAAATGAGCCAGGCGCAGGCCGCCAAGCTCTTCGGCGTCACCCAGCCGCGAGTCTCTGACCTGATGCGCGGGAAGATCACCCTATTCGGCCTCGATGCGCTGGTGAACATGGCGACGGCTGCCGGTCTGCACATCGAAATGCGTGTACTGGAAGCCGCCTGATCCAAAAGCTGGGGGACATGATCATCGTCCTGCTGTGCGGTGGTGACAAAAGCTCGCAAGCAAAGGACATTCAGACCGCAAAGCGCCTGGCTGATGAATGGAGTGAATGAAATGGCTGAAAAACTGACTACCTATGACCCTGCCGAGGATTTAGCTACCGACGAAGCGATAGCGACCTTCATGGCCGAAGCGTTCCAAACGAACGACGCAACTTACATCGCGCACGCGCTGGGTATCGCGGCCCGCGCCAAAGGCATGGCTCAAATTGCCGGGCAAACCGGCCTGTCACGCGAACAACTCTACCGTTCGTTTAGCGAACACGGCAACCCGACGCTCAAGACCACCCTAGCTGTAATGAAAGCCTTGGGTATTGAGCTAACCGCCAAGACCCAGGACCCACGCCTGATATCTTCACGAACCGGCTGATGGGGGGCGGGCCAAGACTATTATTAAAGGAGTACCGAACATGACGCGCATGTACAATCCGCCCCCACCCTGGTGAAGCTCTTCGTGACGGCGTGTTCACGGGCACGGGTATCACCGTGACCGAATTCGCCAAACGCATTGGCGTGACACGGGCCGCACTGTCTCGCGTGCTTAACGGGAGGGCCGGCATCAGCGCAGACATGGCCGTGCGCCTAGCTGCGGCACTCGGCGACAACGCTGAGTCGTGGCTGCACATGCAGGCGAACTATGACCTGTGGCAAGCTAAGAAGGCGCTGAAACGGCAGGTGGCGAAGATCAAACCGATGAAGCTGGCGGCATAGGCCCTATCCCAGCTTCTTCGCCTGATCTCGGCCAGGAAGGCCGAACCAAAGGAGCGCGCATACTATCGGGTTCTCACCACCCCCGAATGGGGAGCGTATTCACTTCAAGGCTTCGACGAGCTTGATCGCTATCACCTTGCGCTCTTTCGGAAGCACACGAAACGCGGCGAGCACCTGAGCTTCTTCATCTTTGCTCATTGATGTCTCGCCAAGACTTCGCAGATTTTGCTTCCTTATCTGCGGACGAACAACAAGAAAATAAAACGACCACAGGCATAAACCCAGAACGGCGGCGGCGCCGATAGCAAACTGAAGCATTGCGAGCAGATCCAAACTCATCTTCATATCTCTCCGGGGGGCGGTGTTTGTCGTGGGTTGCTGGTGTCCCCACTAGGGACACTTGACTCGGCCTACTGGTGTCCCAACTTGGGACACCTCGGGTAACAGACGGCCGATCATCCCATTCGGTCAATTTCTGGTCCTGGCCCGTCCTGCCTTCACCGCCAGATGCGTATCTCACGGCAGGAGCGGCAACCCCAGCTCCTTGAGAAAGGCATTATGTTTGTCAAGGGCCGCCTTCCGAACATGCTCCAGTACCTCTAGCTCGGCGTGTACAGTGGCCAAATCGATTTCGTCTTCCGCCTCCGCCGTGCTGACGTAGCGGGAAATATTCAGATTGAAATCGTTCTTCTCGATTTCCTCCATGCCCACCCGCCGTGAGTAGCGCGGCTCTTCCTTGCGGTGCTGGTAGGTATCGATGATCTTGTCGATGTCCTCGGTCCGTAGCTGGTTCTGCCGCTTGCCTTTCTCGAAGTGCTTGGCCGCGTTGATGAACAGCACGTCGTCCGGCTTCTTGCACTTCTTCAGCACGAGGATGCACACCGGAATGCCGGTAGAGAAAAACAGGTTAGCGGGCAGGCCAATCACCGTGTCGATGTGGCCATCCTTGAGCAACTTGGTGCGGATCCGCGCCTCGGCGCCACCGCGAAACAGCACACCATGGGGCAGGATGATGGCCATCACACCGTCCTGCTTCAGGAAATGGAACCCATGCAACAGGAAGGCAAAGTCGGCGGCGGACTTGGGCGCCAGGCCGTGGTTCTTGAAGCGCACGTCCTCGCCGAGCGCATCGGTCGGTTCCCACCGATAGCTGAAGGGCGGATTGGCCACCACGGCGTCGAATTTCGGCATCTTGGCCGGGTTGGTCTCACGAAGCAGGTCCCACTCGTTAAGCAGGGTATCGCCGTGAAAGATTTCGAATTCTGAATCCTTCACCCCGTGCAGCAGCATGTTCATGCGCGCCAGGTTGTAGGTGGTGATGTTCTTTTCCTGGCCGTGAATCTTGCCAATGCCGTGCGGCCCCATGCGGTGGCGCACGTTTAACAGCAACGAGCCTGAACCGCAGGCAAAGTCCAGCACGCTGTCCATGTGCGAGCGCTGTCCCGTCGCGGGTTCCTGTCCGTCCAGCGTAACGATGGCGGAAAGGATGCTGGAAATCGGCTGCGGCGTGTAGAACTCACCCGCCTTCTTGCCCGAGCCAGCGGCGAACTGGCCGATCAGGTATTCGTAGGCATCGCCCAAGGTGTCGCTGTCGGTGCTGAACTGGGTTAGTCCATTGGCAATTTCACTGATGATCTTGCACAGACGGGCATTGCGCTCGGGATAGGTTTTGCCCAGCTTGTCAGATGCCAGATTGATTTCCGAAAACAGCCCCCGGAAGGTGCTGGCAAAGGACTCGTTCTCGATGTAAGCGAAGCCCTTTTGCAAGGTGTGCAGCAACTCAGCATCTTGCGTGCGTGCCATCTCCGTGATGTTGCCCCACAGATAATGCGGTTCAATCACATAGTGCACCTTGCGGCGCATCTGTTTTTCAAACTCGCGCACGTCCTCCGGGTTGTCTTCATACCAACGTTGCAGTGGCGTAGACACTGAGCTGTCGAGCTGTTGAGGGTAGTCCTGCCCCAACTCCTTTTGCGCGGCAGCCTCATAGTTGTCCGACAGGTAGCGGAGGAACAGGAAGGCCAGCATGTAATCGCGGAAGTCATCCGCGTTCATGGCGCCGCGCAGTTGGTCGGCAATGGACCAAAGGGTCTTGCCCAATTTTTGTTTTTCGAGATCGGTCATGGCGTGCCTGCTTCCTCAACGGGTTGAGGGAATAAGTCGGGATTGAATGGGTAGCGATTCAAGAAGTCGTTCAGGATCTTCCGGAAGTAACCCTTGTTCTCGTCCAGCATCTGCTGGGGCTCGAACAGTGAATAGTTGCCGTGGCTCAGGATGTTGATCAGGCGCGCGTGCAGGATGCCGTCCGGGTCGTCGTCTTTCTGCTTGATGCAGGCCGAGAAGTTCTTGTGGCCGTGAAAGCTCGCCGTCTTCTCCAGAATGGTGCGCAGCATGTTGAAGTGGTGGGTGAAGAGCCTGTCTTCCTGTGCAGCCTGATACAGCTCGGCCAGGGCGGCGACGTGGTGGAAGAACGGTGTGTCGCCCGTTTCCTCGCGCAAGACGTAGTCACTCCCTGTTGAGTTCTTGTTAACAAAATACCGCTTCGCATTCTTCAACTCATTGCACAGAACATTGAAGAACAAGGCGTGGTGTGTCGAAATCACGGTCTTGAGCTTGCTGTCCGGCCGCTTGAGCAGTTGCGCGAGGTGGTTGGCCACGGCAATGGCATTGTGCTCGTCCAGCGAGGAAATCGGGTCGTCAACGTAAACGTACTTCACCCACCGATAAGCCTCAATCTCAGGGTCCATCGCCAACTGCACGATAGCCAGGAAGAAACACCAGACAAAGATGTTTTCCTCGCCGCGCGATACCTTGATGTTGTCGATAATCTGCCCGTCCACCGTGCGCGAGAAACGCACTGCCCATTCCTGCGTGTCGATGCGGAAATCGAAATCCGCATAGCGCTGCAGCAGCGGCCGGATGCGGTTGTCCATCTCCAACTCGGCCAGACCGGCAAAGAAGCGCGACGCCGCATTGAACGTGAGCCTGCGGTCGTTGTCGCCTTCCAGGTCGTTGTCCCAATGGAACAGGTCTTCGGTGAAGGCGTTGAAGTAGAGCGTGTCGCGCTTCTCATCCTCACCTTCGCCTTGCTTGCCGATGTCCTTGAATGCCATGGAGAGGCGCGTCTTGCCGGTGCCGTTGTAGGCATAGAGCAGGATGGTCTTCTTGTTCTCCAGCTCCTGCCGCAGGTGCGCGGCCAGTGCGGCCAGGTCGGTAAAGGTTTGACCCGGCTTCATGCCTGCACCGCATCCAGCACAGGGAAAAGCTGCTGCATCAGTCCCTTCTTGTGGGTTTTGAGGGCATCGATCTTCTTGCTTTGGGCGGTAATCTGGTCATCCAGGCAAGACAAGCAGTCGGCGACTTCTTGTTGTTCATCCTCATCCCGTGGAATGGGTACCGGAATAGTGTCGAGCATTGCGCGGTTCAGCTTGGGCTGAGCCATGCCCGTCAAATAATCCTCAAGCGAAATCGAGTTCAAATAATCTTCGACAATTTTCTGGATGCACCTGCGCTCAAACTTCAGGACATGCGCGTGATTGTTGACCCATGTCTTACCAGAAATTGAGAAGGCGATTGGTGTGGTTCTGGCTACCAAATTCGCCCCATCCTCTGAAATGCAAAGCAGGTCTGCGTCGAAGATAAAGTCGTGAATGTAATCAACTATCCCAGAGGCTCCGTAATAAGGGATGTTCCCCTTGGTACGATCTTTTTCGGTTACTGGGACGCGGCGATTATCCAAGTTCTCTGCTAGTTCTGCCAACGTCTTAGTCTCCCACTCCCCCGCCTCCTGGAACTCGGGAAATCGAAGGCGGGGAACGGTTTCTCCTTCGCGGGGGAAAAGTTGCTGCATCAGGCCCTTCTTGTGGGCCTTGATGGTGTCCACCTTCTGGGTTTCCGCCATGATCAGATCGTCGAGGGAAGACAGGCAGTCGGCGATTTTTTGTTGTTCGTCAACATTGCTTGGATAGTGCAATTGCACAATGCCCAGTCGACTGGCCGATAGCCCAAGAACCTTTGCTCCCTGAGCCTCACGCTGAATTTGCCCCCTGACACTTTCGGATGAGAACAGGTAAGCACCAAAGCCCAGCACAAAAGAGGCTCCATTTGGCTTTGCAAGAATGGTGTGCAACCCAGAAACGAGCGGAATATCACCCGCATCGATGATTTCAATGGCTTTGCCAATGTCTGCCATGTCCTCCGAAGCATCCGCGAAAACCATGTCGCCGGCCATGCAGTAATTTCCAGGTCGAATCGCCGAATGTGACTCTCCGTCGTTAATATACGGAACAGGCTCGGCATCAACACGGAAGTGCAGAGCAAACTTCGTATGGATATCGCCGTAGTGAATGTTCCTGAACGATCCTCCGTTGTAGTTCAGCTTGTCCCGCGAGAGCGAGTTGTTGCCTTTGAAGGAATACACTTCTGACATTGGTGATGAAGCCCACGCTTCCCGAAACTCCGGAAACCGTAGTCTTGGCACCAATGAGCGCTTATCGTTCCCGCTCATTCGGCGCGCTCCGCATTCATAGCAACCGATCCCGCCGCTGGCAGCACATCGGGCCGCGTCACGATGGCCTTGAAGAGATTGCCGGCGCGGTCGTCGATGAGCTCGATGTCAGGCCAGGCCCGCAGGGCGCGCAGCAGGCCGCTGCCCAGCCCGCGATAAGGGAGGAGCTTGGCGGCAAAGGAAGCCAGGATGGGGTTGCGCATATTGGAGTTGCCGGCCTTGACGTTCTCGATGGTCAGGTTGTTGGGTAAGTGTCCGGGGCTGATGATCTCGACTCGATCCGCAAACACCAGTACCCGAACCGGGGCGCTGATGAAGTAATCGCGGTGAATGAGCGCGTTGGCGACCAGCTCTTCCCAGACGATGCGTGGCACCTCGGGGCGGCCCAGGGTGTTGATGCCCTGATCCCCTTGCAGGGCGCGGGTGTTGGCGCTGATGAAGCCCAGCGTTTGCTGAAACACATCGGCCAGCTTGCCGGTGATGTCGCGGCTGTCGATATAGCGCTCGTCCTCAATCTGGTTGCCGACAAAGGCCACCGCCTTGACGATGAAGGCGGGCAGCGCGTAATGCGGCGCCTTGGCGAACAACAGCGCGCCGGCGACATTGAGCTGCCCCTGGTTCAACAGGTTCATGTTGGTCAGCAATTGGGGCAGCGGCTGTTGGTGCTGGGCGAGCGGCTCACTGAATTGCTGCTCGAAGAAGGCTTCGAAGTAGGGCATGTCCACATCGCCCGCGCCCAGGCCGGCCACGGGTGTTTCGTCGGCATGAACCAAGCCCGCCTGCTGGAACAGACGTTGCAGTTCCTCGCGCGAGGTGGCCCGACGCTTGTCTGGGCCAGACTTCACCCAGATAGCGCCGTTTCTGTCCATGTAAGGCTTGCTGATACCCTCAGGAATGGAGACCACCATAACCGTGCCTGCTGGGTGCGGCACGTTGTCGGTAAGCGGATTCACAGCGGGGCGCACGTTCTGCGATGCCGCGTTGGCGACAAGCTGATTGAGGCGGGCCACGTCGGCACCTGATAGGCCGCGCACCGAGCCATCGTCGTTCACGCCGATAAAGATGTGCCCGCCTGCGGTGTTGCTGAAGGCGACGATCTCCCCCGCCAAGGCATCGGCATTGGTGACGTCCGCCTTGAACTGATGGCGGCTGTCCTCGCCCCGGCTGAGGATGTCGATCAGCTCTGTGGTTTCCATAGGTTGTAAACCTCTGTACGACGGCTGAAGGCTTCCTGGCCTCCTTCCATGATGTTGATGATGGCTTCCTGCACCGGGCGGGCGTCGATGCTGCCGCTTTGCGTGGCGACCTTTTCGTCTTGGTACTGGCAGGCGTGCACCTGCTCGGCGTCACCCAGCACCGGGAAATTGGCATTGTGGGTGGCAAAGATGAATTGGGCGTGAGGTTTCATTTCACGCAGCAGCTTGATCACATCGTCGTAGATAGTCTGGTTGTCCAGATCGTCTTCTGGCTGGTCGATGATGATCACGTCGTTCTGCCGTTGGCTGAGCACATACAGCAGTAGTGCCGAAGCACGCTGCCCGAGCGAATGGTGCTTCAGCTCCTTGCCGCGATAGCGGATGACGAAGCGGTTGGGCACCTGCCAGGTGCCCAACTCGACCAGGTTCTGCATGAAGGTCTTCTCAAAGACCTCGGGGGTGCTGCCTGCCTTGGCCAAAGCTCCCGGCAGGGCACGCAACAGCCCGCCGAAATCGGCGTAGTCCTCCATGACCGCTCGCAGCGTGGTTTCGCGGATGTTGCTGCCCTTGAAAAGCTGCTGCATAAAGCTGATGGCGGCTTCCTTGTCGCCTTTGAAGTCGGCTTCGATCTGCAGGGCGGTGTGGCTGGCATTCACGCGGTCCAGTTCCGCCTTGATGGTGTTGAATTCGCGCAGCCAAAGCTCGTTGAGTTTGTCGATCTCGGCAAACAACGCATCGCGGATGCTGGTCTGCTGTGACTGCTGCTTGGCCAGCGCCTCCAACATCTGCTCAGCTTTGGTTTTGCGCTGTTGCTGGGCCAAGAAGTCGTCCGGCTGGATGGCGGTCATGCCGGTTTGCTTGAGTTCCTGGGCTAGTTGCCGCTCGACTTGTGCGAACTCCTCCTGAAGGCTCTTGCTTGCACCTTCAAACTCGCCCTGTTTGGTCTTGAGGCGAGCCGCAATGGCGCGCGCCTCTTGCTCGATCTGCTTGAGCTGATCGACCTTTGCAATGAGATTGGAAAACTCGGCGTAGTACGCAGAGAAGAATTCCGGGTTCTGCCGGGACACGTAGCTCGTCGCGTTGCGCAACTCGTCCTCGTGCTCGGCGAGCAGACTGCCCAAGGCAAGGATGAAGTTGTCTGCCCGCTCTTTCATGCGCGTTAGCGCAGCGGCGTCCTGCTGGAAGCCCAGGCGCTTCTGCAGTTTGTCGGCGACACCGTACTCCTCGAACTTCTTCAGGCGAAAGTTGGCATCGGTGAGTTGGGTCTCAAAGTCGCGCTTGAGTTCGGCGGTGTTGCTGAGTTTGAGCCAGCGTTGGGCGGCTTCGCGCACGCGCTGGCGTTGGTTCTCGATGTCATCGCGCAGCACACGAAGCTTCTCGCCGACCAGCTTTTCCACCAGATCGGTCTCGAAACCTTCGCCGGTGCTGGAGAGGTCTTTTTGACCGAAGTAGATCGGGCGGCGCAGTACGGTTTCCCGGATCGATACGCCGGGCTGCAACTTGTCGTCCAGATAGACGTTGGGTGCTTCGCGGAAGATGCGGGAGATGGTGAATTCTTGCCCGTACACATCGCAGGCCGTCAGCGTCACTTTGCCGCCGCTGCCCAGGGTGTGGCGGATCAACTCATCTTTGTACTTGGTGTCCTGTGCCTTCTCGCCCCGTGGAATGTCGAGGGCATAGCGCACTGCCTCCAGGATGGACGACTTGCCGCTGCCACGGATGCCGATGAGTGTATTGAGTTCTGGGGAAAAATGCAGCGTCTGCCCGTCAAGGATGCCGCCATCGAAGTGGATGCTGCGAATATGGGATGCCTGGTGCTTGGGCGGCTCCGGCGCGACGCGCGAAGCTGGATCGCTCAAGGCAAACTTGACAGCCTCGAAGGACAATTCGCCCAGCTTGAAATAGCAGGTCTTACCCCGGCCGATCTCGTCGATGCACTTGGGGTCGCTGCCTTCAAGCTCGGCGGGGTACCAGTTTTGCAGCCAGCCCTGAACCTTGGTACGGCTGGGCTTATCTTTGCCCGCACCATCATGGGTGCGCACCTTTTGGAAGCCCAGGGTTCTGCGCCGGAAAAACTCGTTTTGCCCCAGCTCGGAAAGGCGGCCGCCATCCAGCTCGGCCCACAGCCCACTGGGTGCTTCCACATGGGCGAAGACGAGGAAAAAGTCGCGGTGATAGCTTTCCAGCTTCTTGATCGTCTCCAGGAGCGACCAGGAGGTGCGCCCGTTCTCCTGTTCATACTCTGCCGGTGCTTTACCTTCGAACGCGCTGGTCAGGAATGGGTTGATGTAGTTGTGCCCATCAATCCATTCGTCGGAGAACATAACCAGCGTGTGGATGCCATTGGCCCCATCGTTGACGGACAGCTCAACGCCCGGCAGCAGCGCAATGCCTTTCTTTTGGGCCGTCTTGCGTAGTGCTTTGAACTCTTCAAAGTCGAACTTGTTGTGATTGGTGATTACGCCTAGTCGGATTTGCGCTTTCTCCAGCGCTGCCACGTAGTTGCTGTTGTAATAGTTGTCGTCGCCTGCGTATTTGAATTCGCGGTCTGCGCGGGTGTGCAGATGAAAGTCGGCGCGAACCCATTGCGCCCCTTCTGCGAAGCCGGTGGCGCGTGCCCCTGATTGCTTGGGCTGCAGGTTATCCATCATCGTCCCTCCTCATACGCCGACAGCCCGGTAATCTCGCGCCCCTGCGCCAGTTTGTGCAGCAGCGGCGTCAGGTCTTCCACCAGCGCCAGTTCCTTCTGGGTGCGCGCCTTCCAGCCCAGGCCCAAGGGGGCCATCAGCTCGCTCAGGGCTTCGCCGTCGAAGATACGGCGGCGCAGCACTTCATCGACAAAGGCTTGCAGCGCGGAAGCCTCCAGGCCATGCCGCGCCGCGATGCCGGCAAGTTCGCGCGTCTTCTTCTCGGCCTTGAAGCGCTCGTAACCGTCGCGGATTTGCTTTTCATCCAGCGCCTCGCCCACAGGTAGGCCGCGGATGTATTCGGCGATGTCCTCGCGCTCGTCGATGAACTTGGCGTCTGACTGGATCAGGCCGATGAGCTGCTCTCGGTTGAGGGTCACCTTGCCGGGCTTCTGCTGCGTCATGCGGGCGATCAGGCCCATGATGTAGTCGTAGTCGATCACCGCCGAGGCAAAGAGCACGAACTCAAAGTCGAGCTGCTGCACCTCGGGCGGAGCCTGATCGCCTTGCTTGTCCTGCTGTTCCTTCAGCCGCTTGGCCGTTTCCAGGTATACGCCCTTGAAACCCTGCAAAGCTTCGGGCGGCGCGACCTGGCTGATCTGTGCTTGTTGATCCTCGTTCAGGTCGGTGTACTGGTCGAGCTGGGTTTTGAGGCGCTGCACTTCCTTGAACAGGTTGACGAATTGGCTGCGCGCAGCGTCGCCCTTGAGATTGGCTACCTCTTCTGGCGCGTTGGCCAGGCCTTGCGATTGCATGAAGTCGGCCAGCCTCTGGGTAGCCGTCTGCAGGTTGTCGATGACCTTGGGTGCAGGGTCAACAAGCCAGACTTCGCGAGGGTTGTCGATCTTCTCGCCGGAAAAGAGCGCAATGGCTTCTTCCAACGGCTTCTGCTGCTGCCGGAAGTCGAGGATGTTGCCGTAGGGCTTGCTGTCGTTCAGCACGCGATTGGTGCGCGAAAACGCCTGAATCAAGCCGTGGTGCTTGAGGTTCTTGTCCACGTACAGGGCGTTCAGGTACTTGGAGTCGAAACCGGTGAGCAGCATGTCCACCACGATGGTGATGTCAATCTTCTGGGCATGGGGCAGATCGACATTGGCGTACTGCTGATCCTTGATGCGCTTCTGCACGTCCTGGTAGTACAGGTCGAACTCGCCGATGCGGTGGTTGGTGCCAAAGCGGATGTTGTAGTCGGCAATGATGCGGGTGAGCGCGGCTTTCTTGCCTTCCGGGTCCTCTTGGTTGTCCTCCTTTTCTTGCGGCAGGTCTTCCTGAATCTGCTGCACATCCTTGTTGCCCTCGGCGGGCGGCGAGAAAACGCAAGCGACGTTCAGCGGCTGGAAGGCGTCGTCTTCTCCCTGCTTCTTCGCCTGGAGGGTCTGGAAGGCTTCGAAGTATTCGATGGCGTCGTTAATGCTGGCGGTGGCCAGCACAGCGTTGAACTTGCGCCCGTTGGTGGCAGCATCGTGTTTGGCGAGGATGGTCTCGATGACCTTGGCCTTGGCCAAGCCTTCGCCGGGCTTGGGCGGGTTCTTGCCTTCGGGCTTGAAGTAGTCCACGTGGAAGCGCAAGACGTTGCGGTCTTCGATGGCGTGGGTGATAGTGTACTGGTGCAGGCAGTGCTGGAACAGGTCGTCTGTGGTGCGGTAGCTGGCCTGCTGGCCTTCGATCTGCTGATAGCTGGCGTTCTGTTCGAAGATCGGAGTGCCGGTGAAGCCGAACAGCTGGGCGTTGGGGAAGAATTCCTTAATGGCTTTGTGGTTCTCGCCGAATTGCGAGCGGTGGCATTCGTCGAAGATGAACACCATGCGCTGGTTGCGCAGGGGTTCCAAGTGCTCCTTGTAGTTGCGCTTGTTGGTGCCGTCGAGCGCCAGACCCAGCTTCTGGATGGTGGTGACGATGACCTTATCCGCGTAGTCGTCAGCCAGCAGGCGGCGCACCAGCGTTTCGGTGTTGGTGTTCTCTTCGACGCAGCCTTCCTGGAAGCGGTTGAATTCCTCGCGCGTCTGGCGGTCGAGATCCTTGCGGTCCACCACGAACAGGCATTTGTCGATGTCCGGGTTGTCCTTGAGCAGGGTAGAGGCCTTGAACGAGGTAAGGGTCTTGCCGCTGCCGGTGGTGTGCCAGATATAGCCGTTGCCGCAATTCTGATGAATGCAATCGACGATGGCCTTGACGGCATAGATTTGGTAGGGCCGCATCATCAACAGCTTCTGCTCGCTGGCCACCAGCACCATGTAGCGGCTGATCATCTGACCAAGGGTGCACTTGGCCAGGAACTTCTCGGCGAAGCTGTCCAGTTGCGTGATCTTCTTGTTGTCCTCGCTGGCGAATTGGTAGACGGGCAAGAAGCGCTCGTCGGCGTTGAAGCTGAAGTGGCGCGCGTTGTTGTTGGCGAAGTACCAGGTGTCGCTACGGTTGCTGACGATGAAGAGCTGGACGAAGCACAGCAGCGTCTTGCCATAGCCGTTGCCGGGATCGTTCTTGTAATCGACGATCTGCTGCATTGCCCGGCGCGGGCTGACGGCCAGGGTCTTCAGCTCGATCTGCGCCACCGGCACACCGTTGATCAGCAACATCACGTCGTACCGGTGATGGCTATAGTCGGTGTTGATGCGCAGCTGGTTGACCACCTCGAAGTCGTTCTTGCACCAGTCGCGGATGTTGACGAGGGTGTAGTTCAGCGGCGTGCCGTCGTCGCGCTCGAAACTGTTGATGTTGCGCAGCGTCTGGGCGGCGTTGTAGACATCAGGCGTGATGACGCTGTCGAGCAGGCGCTGGAATTCGCTGTCGGTCAGGCGCACCCGGTTAAGCGCCTCGAACTTTTCGCGGAAGTTCGCCTCCAGCGCGGCCCGGTCGCGGATGTCGGGGCGGTAGGTGTACTTGAGATCGCCCAGCTTGGCGACCAAGTCAAGCTCAATCTGGCTTTCTGTGGTTGTCATTTCCCTGCCCGAGGCTTACTAATTGGTATTTCCCAGTCGGAGGAGTCTAGCAATGCACGGCCAGCACGACCAGCATTAACGACTAACTGCCCTACATATCCAGACAATCTTGGAGTCTGGTTGGCACTGAAATTCTGCCCATGTTCGCCAAGGTGGGGCTTGGTGTTCATTTGGCATCCTCGGTTCGCTCCCTGTCAATTGGAGGAAGATCCGCTTCGAGCTGGTGTAGCTTTACGCCGTACTTGTAGGCGTTGTACTGCCATTTGGCGAACTGCTCCAAGAGCGCGTCGTTCTTCAATCTCAACTCGTCGTTCTCGGTCTGAAGCCTGGCGATGCGCTGTGCGGCTACTGCGAGACTGCTTGGCATCGCCGTCCTCGGCCCATGCACCTTCAGACCATTTTTCTTCGCGGTGTAGGCGCCCTTGATCGCCGCGTGAGCATTGAGGGTCTGTCGAGTTGGTGATTTTCCAATGATTTTTGCAGAGGCTTCGCAAATTCCCTCCCAGGATATCTTGTCGTTCGGCCAACCGCGAATAATGTCTACGATTGCGTCGATGTCGGCCTGCTTCAGGTGTTTAGCCATGGGCACCTCCCAACAATCGCGACATGTCGGAAAGCAGCGCCGCATCCGGCGCATCTCGCTCCAACGCCTCCACTGCCTTGACTCTGATCACCCGGCGCAGGTGGCTGAAGTCTTTGCCGTCGCGCAACTTGATCTGCGCTCCATCGGGAATCTGTGGGCTTTCCAGTATCTCGACCAGTTGCCGCAAGCGTTCAACGGTCTTCTGGTGGTATTCATGCCACCGGTCCGCGCCGGCATACCCCTTGTCCATTGCCGCCTGTGCCTCGGCGTAGTCCTTCTCGACCTGAGCCAAGCGCATCTTGATGCGTATCAGTCGCTCGGCGTTGTCCTTTCCCAGCCCTTTGAGGCACACATGCTCTTCACAGTTGAGGCAATCGCGGAATTTTTCGCACGGCGACATTATGAAATCGTGACTGCACACGCCCCATAGACTGACGTGCACCGCGCCCCGCTCCATCAGATTGATTTCGTGCGTTGACACCGAAACGTGCTGGCTCACTTCCCCTTTCGGGCCAAAGAGCGTGAGAGAGGTATCCAGAGCTTCGGCCTTGGCGACCATCTCCCATTCGCTCATGTGGTTGTAGACGCGGTTCTGCTTTGGATCTGCTCTCCCAGCCCACTTGGCGATTTGCTCTTCGGAAAGGCCGCCCCGATTGGCAAGCGTATTGATTAGATGGCGAGCTTGATGCGATGTCAGTTTTAGTCGGTGACCGTCGTGTGTCTTGTATCCATGGCGATCAAAGATGGATTGATGATTGACACCTCGCAATGAGTCACGGGGGCTTAGGTCGTTATTGAAGACATTGTTTGTTGGCGCCCAGAGAATCACTGGACTTGTTTCGCGCTGTTCGCCAATAAGATTGCGGGACATGCAAAACAGCGCGTTGCTGAACTTAACTTTCTTTTCTTCATTCAGCCAAGGGAACCCCTTTGGCTGACGAGCCATCACGTATTTCCATAGGCTATTGAGCGTATGGACACGGTCCGCGGATGACAATCCGGTATTCGATAGCGTCGTCAGTCCCAGAGCTTGGGCGGCCTGCTCAGTGGTCAGAAGCTGATCATCATCGACAGTTGGGCAATTTTTGTGGCGGCAAAAGGTCGTCGGATGCTTCTCTATCCAAGCCGCAAGCCTTCGTGATTCATCTGTCAGCGCGCGAATGCGACGTACCGTCTCCTTCGCGACAGGAACCATGACCTGGGGAATCCACTTGATGTCCCCCTCGTAGCCTTTTGCGGAGTAGAAACGCCACCCGTACTGAACAACACCTTTCGAATCCAACTCTTCTACTTCGCAATTTGCTGGCAACTCCAGTATCTCGGTGATGCGCACCGGCGCACACATGGTCATGGCAAAGGTGCTGGAAGTGAAGATATCTCTCGGATTCGTCGGGTTGTTAGCAAAAATTTCTGCCAGCGCGTCCAAGGCTTCCTGGCTTGGCAATTTCTTGTCCTGAATCGCCTTCGCCTTTGCCCCCGTCTGAATGGTGATATCTGATGGCTTCTTGATTGGACTCTTCCATGTGCTCAGGTCGGACGGGATTAGGTGCTTCTCAGAAACGAAGCGAGCCAGCCTTTGGAGTTCTCGCCCGCAGTGATAGGCGGCCATTGTGGAGTAATGCCCTCTCGCAAGAACCGCCGCCTCATCGAGAACGCCAAAGTTGAGTCCTGCAATCTCAGCGCTTCCTGTGGATTGGAGTAACGCTGCTTCGATCACCCGCAGAGCCTTAGACTCATTCTTGGTACCTGTGGGGCGATGCCCTTGCTGGTATCGAAAATAGGCCTTCGCAAAGTCGATGAACGCATCATCCATTCGGTCAGACGAATGGAATCCTCGGCTCGGTGCGCCAAGCTTGGTGAAGTTGGCCGCCTTCGGCCAGCTCGTGTCATTCCAATCAAGATCCGCGCCGAAAACAGTCAGATCATCCCTGCACATCCGAATGAACTCAGCGAGATTCTTCGACGCGGACCGATCCGACTTTGGGGAGAAGTGCGTTAATTTAGCCATTATTCGCCTGCCTCTTCAGCCGTTTTCGCCAGTTCAACTCGACGTGCCTCACACCGCTGGATGACATCGATTACTGCGAATATGGTCCGGTCATTCACCGCCGCCATTGCCGCATCGCCAGTAATTTGCTGCACACGATCCCGTTCAGCGAGAAGGTCCGCAAGTACCTCCTCATGGGGACCATCAAGCCATGGCTGAAAATGCATGCAGGTGTAACACGGGATTGGCGCGTTTGCGCCACAGAACTCATACTGCCCGCAGGTAGCCATGCTTTGGCCTTTGAACTTGATCCGACTGGACAAGTCACCCCCACGCTTTGCATCATCTTCACGATCAACCAGAACCCCTTGGAACGCTTGTGCATAGGGCGCCAACTGCAAAGCCATCGCCTTGTTTAGCGCCTGGGCATGCTCGGGAACATTCTTCGTATAGACCTCTACGTTCTGGATATCCGTGTGGTCAAGCAGTTCAGCGATCACCATCAAGCCGAAGCCCTCACGGGCCGCCCGCGTTCCCTTCGTGTAGCGAAAGCGCGTCGCCACAACATCGAGCAATTGACCCGTTCGCTCAGAAACCACTCCGGCAGCTGTGACTACCTTTTTCAAGGTTGCCGTTATCTGCGCTGACGCCAGATGCATATGGTCCGTGGCAAGCAAGGAACGCAGCTCAACAACGGACTGTCCCGCCTCAAAAGCGGTCAAGTCTGGGAACAGGGGCAATGCCGCGCGATCCGCCTCTTGCAGTCCGTACCCCAGAATCCGCTCAACCGAGGCGATGCTGTTCTTTCGCTGTGCGCTGAGCACTGCCCACAATTCCGGCGACATCGCAAACGTCTTGAAGCTGTCCCGAAACACTTCGCCGCGTTGCTTGGCCCTGGGAATGTGGATGAGAAACATCGACTCACCCTTCTTGTTCATCTTTGTTCCATCGAGGTCGCCGATTTTGGCGTGGGCGATTTGCTTCGGACGGCGGCCGGTATGGCTGATCAGAAGGCATATGGCCAGTTCATCCAGTGAGATCTTGTTTTGCTCATAGGCTCGCACCGCACCTTCGTTGAACGCGGTGAGTTCGTTGTCTGTCAGTGGTCCCTCATCGGGATCGAGCCGCTTAACCGCATCGCCCTTGACGTTACCCTTGAGTGTCCAACTTTTCAGTAGATCGATGACATCAGTGCTGACACCTGGGTAGCCGAGGTCGTGCCATTTGTAGATGAAGCCACGGATCGTGCCGAGCTTCCATTCATCATTCCTGGTAAGCGTTGAACGCCAGTTAATTAGCGAAGCCGTATCAATGTGCGCAGGCTTTGTGTCTCTGAGAAACACATAGAAGCACTCAGAGATATTCCTCGTATGTGCAGCGGACATCGTGGTCGCGTAATAAGTTAGGGTAGCCAGGAACCCGTATAGCGACTCTTCTGGTAAGTGTGGAGATATCTTGGAGACATATAGATCGTTGTTCTTGTCTAGGCTCCAGATCGGTGCATTAACATCAAACCAATACCCCGCGGGTGATTGATGTCGGGTGCCGGCGCGTCCGGCAACCGGATAGCTGCTACCAGCATCAGTTTCTTGGCCTTCACCTTTAGGATTTACATCAGTCATTCTTCAAGTTCTCCGGGATTCGCGTCATGCCTTCTTGGAGGCTGAGACTGGCCTCGACAGCTTTTTCCTGAGTAAAGCGCTTGTTGTAGCCTGCTGCCGCGCCTGAACCGGGCTTCCAGCCCTGAAGGTAGGAGCGTTGCGCCTCCTGCTCCTCGGGTTTGGGCGGATCATTGCGAGCATCCATGAATTCAGAGAATCGGTGGTTCCAAGTGTGACGCAACTCATGCGCATGCAGCCCTGCAAGTTCTGGCGCGGCGGCGGAGATCAGCTTGATCACTTTAATAAAGGCCGATCTCGACATCGGCTGCCCCTGCGTTGGACCAGACTTGTGCGTCACCAACAAGTAACCTTCATGCCCCCTAACGCTAGGTACCTTTCTGCGAACCTGAACGACGTAATGGTGTATCGCCTGCACCAGCGTGTCCTTCATGGGCAATCGCCGGTCCAGTGTTTTCACCAAGGGCTGCCGGCGTCGTGGATCACTTTTTTCATCCGCTCGACGCGCAATGCGAATCTGGTTGTTGGCCCAATCTATGTCCGACAGCCGTATGTTGAGCAATTCACCACTTCGGATACCGAGATAGAGCAACAACATGATCAGTAGCTGGTTGCGAATCTGTGTGGCCTGATCTTCGAAGGGATTTCGTTCAGAGCCAGGCCGGATGACATCAAGCAGGATCGCCTCCTGCTCATGGGTAAGCCCCTTTTCCCGCCCAAGCTGGTTGCGCCCCTTGCGAGCAGGCCGCCGGGACTCTAACCCCTTCTTCATCCGATCGATGTCGAGCGCTGTCTTTCTATCAACCTCACCTGTCAGCAGCACCTTCGCCAACCACTCCACGTACTTAGCGATGTGTGTCAAGCGCATATATACGTTTGCGAGTCCAGTTTTCCGGGCTGGCTTAGGTCTGACGCTGGAATTTATGGGGGTAACTTGCTGACGGACATCTGCCGCCCGCCTGGCAAAGCTCTGCTGGCAATAATCGCGGATGGCATCAAGTTCATGTATCGCGAAAAACTCGCCCCTCAGAAAGCGATCGGCCAGATCGATTTGGCGCTCGTCGCAAAAACTTAGAAGCACGTTGATGCCAGACAAGGCAGACTCCATCACCGCAACGGAGTTGGACTGGTTTCGCACTTGCGTAGTCACGTACAGATTTGGGTAATAGAGCGGCATCCCTGTTTCCCTATCCACCAACAGGCAATACCGCTCACCGCTCTGCATCACGAAACCCTTAATCCGGTAGTTTCTAGACTGCATTGGCAACCCTTTTCACAAGCAATTCAACACAAGTTTCAATGTATCACATTACATATTGTGGACCGAATAAAATTTACAATTTATTTTGCGGAACAAATGAAAAGAGCCCCGCAAAAGCGGGGCTCCATGGCACAACTTTACACTTACTGTCGCAGGTGTAAATTAGAACGGAATGTCATCATCCATGTCGTCGAACCCACTGCTGGCCGGGCGCTGCGCGGCGGCCGGCGGAGCGCTGCGGGGCTGGTTGCGCGGCGGCGGCGCGGACTGGTCCATGCCGCCATCGTCCATATCGGCCATGCCACCACCACCCTTGCTGCCCAGCATCTGCATGCGATCGCCGCGGATCTCGGTGGCGTATTTTTCGACGCCGTCCTTGTCGGTGTATTTACGGGTTTTGAGCGAGCCTTCGATGTAAACCTGGCTGCCCTTCTTCAGGTACTGCCCACACACTTCGGCGGTGCGATCAAAAAAGCTGACGCGATGCCATTCGGTCGACTCGACCATCTGGCCGGATTTATCCTTGTACTTGTCTGTGGTTGCGATCGCCAGGTTGGCGACTGCACTGCCACTCGGCAGATAACGCATTTCGGGGTCGCGCCCCAGGTTGCCTATCAGAATGACTTTGTTGACGGATGCCATGTTTTTCCCCGAATTGAAATTGAGTTGATTGCGCTTGTTGTGAAGCCGATTCTATCAGGCCTGTCAGGCCAAGCCATCAGATGGCCGCCGCCTTCAACAGGCTGCGCGCAGCGGCCTCGTCCCAGCCTTTAATGCTGACCTTGAGCATGGCCACGCCTTCTTCGGCGAGCACCGCCGCCTCGACCACCCCCGCCACGCCGGCCAACTGCATTTTTAGCAGCGCCGCCTGATCTTCCGGCATCACACCCACATTAAACATCCGGGTCTTGATCGCAGGAGGCGGTGTCATCGATAGCGTAGCCAGCAGCCAGATCGCCATCAGCACCCCGCAGAAGATGAACACCACGTGGAAACCATAGTGCTGGGCCAGCCAGCCGCCGACCACGCCGCCGAAGAACAATCCCAGCGCCTGCGCGGTGTTGTATACGCCCATTGCGGTGCCCTTGGCCGACGCCGGGGCCATTTTGGAAATCAGTGAAGGCAGGCTGGCTTCGAGCAGATTGAACGCGACGAAATAGAAAAACAGCGCCCAGACGATACCCCAAAGGGAGTTGATGCCCACCGCCAATCCCATCTGGGCCAATAGCATCAACGCGACTGCACCAACGAACACGGGCTTCATCTGACCGCGCTTTTCGCCATAAATAATGGCGGGCACCATCAACAAAAACGAGCCCAGAAGCACCGGCAGGTACACCGCCCAGTGATGGTCGACGGCCAGGCCGCTGTTCTTGAGCGCAACCGGCACCACCACAAACATCGCCATCTGCGCAGCATGCAGCGCAAATATGCCAAAGTCCAGGCGTAGTAGCTGACCGTTTTTCAGTACGTCGTTAAGACGCGCCGGGTTGGCTTGCGCATCGGCGTGATAATGGCTGTTTGCGGGGTCGGGCACCCACACCTTCACCACCCAGATTGCCACCAGCGCCAGAATGCCGGTCAGCGCAAAAATCCCGGGGACGCCAATTACACGATTGAGTGCCGGCCCGGCCACCAGCGATACTGCAAACGTCACACCGATGGAAGAACCAATAATCGCCATCGCCTTGGTGCGGTGTTCTTCGCGGGTGAGGTCGGCCAGCATGGCCGTCACCGCAGCGGAAACCGCGCCGGCGCCTTGCAGCGCGCGGCCAAAAATCGTCCAGTAGATATCGCTAGCCGTGGCCGCCACAAAGCTGCCCAGGGCAAACACGATGAGGCCGAAGATGATGACCTTCTTGCGGCCGATACGGTCTGAAATCATGCCGAAGGGAAGCATGAAGACGGCCTGAGTCAGGCCATACATACCAAGCGCGAGACCGACCAGGGTGTGATTGTTGCCGCCAGGCAGGTGTTCTGCATACAGTGCAAACACCGGCAGGATCAGAAACATGCCCAGCATGCGCAGGCCAAAAATCGCCGCCAGGCCCGATGTGGCGCGCTTTTCGGCGCGGGTCATGCTTTCGGACAAGTCGATTTGAGCCACTGCAAAGTTCGGCGGATGCGGGAAGTCCGTTATATTAGCAGGTTGCGAATCACGCCCTAGCTGTCAAACAATGGAATTTATCCGCATCCGTGGCGCCCGCACCCACAACCTGAAAAACATCAACCTCGACCTGCCGCGCAACAAGCTGGTGGTGATTACGGGATTGTCGGGTTCAGGCAAATCGTCGCTAGCGTTCGATACGCTCTACGCCGAAGGTCAGCGCCGTTACGTCGAATCACTGTCGGCTTACGCGCGGCAATTTTTGCAATTGATGGAAAAGCCCGACGTCGACCTGATCGAAGGGCTGAGCCCGGCGATTTCCATCGAGCAGAAAGCCACCAGCCACAATCCGCGCTCGACCGTCGGTACCGTCACCGAGATCCACGATTATCTGCGCCTGCTGTATGCCCGCGTCGGCGATCCACGCTGCCCGGAACACGGCATCACGCTCGCCGCGCAGACAGTGTCGCAAATGGTCGATGCGGTACTGGCGCTGCCGGAAGACACCAAGCTGATGATCATGGCGCCGCTGCTGGTGGGCCGCAAGGGTGAAAACCTCGACCTGTTTGCCGAACTGCGCGCGCAGGGTTTCGTGCGGGTTCGGGTCGATGGCAAGGTTTGTGAAATCGATGCGGTTCCCAAGCTCGACAAGAACAAGAAACACACTATTGAAGTGGTGGTGGATCGCCTGAAAGTGCGCGCCGACGCCAAGCAGCGCCTGGCCGAGAGTTTCGAAACAGCGCTGCGCCATGCCGAAGGCCGTGCGCTGGCAGTGGAAATGGACAGCGGAAAAGAGCACCTGTTTTCCGCCAAGTTTGCCTGCCCGATTTGCAGCTACGCGCTGCCCGAGCTCGAGCCGCGCCTGTTCTCGTTCAACAATCCGATGGGCGCCTGTCCCACCTGCGACGGCCTCGGGCAGATCACCTTTTTCGACCCGGCGCGCGTAGTCGCCTTCCCGCATTTGTCGCTGGCTTCCGGCGCGATCAAGGGCTGGGACAAGCGCAACCAGTTCTTCTTCATGATGCTGCAAAGCCTGTCGATGCATTACGGCTTCGACCTCGAAACGCCGTGGGAATCGCTGCCGGAACGGATCCACGATGTGCTGCTCAACGGCAGTGGCAAGGAATCGATCGCATTTCAAACGCTGGCGCCGCGCGGCGGCTACACCACCAAGAGCTACCCGTTCGAAGGCGTACTCGCCAGCATGCAACGCCGCTACCACGAGTCCGAGTCGATGGCGGTACGCGAGGAACTCGCCAAGTATCAGAACAACAAGGCCTGCCCCGCCTGCAAGGGCACCCGGCTGCGGGAAGAAGCGCGCCATGTGATGGTCGGCGACGTGCCGATTTTTGAAGTCAGCGCGATGCCGCTGAAGCAGGTGCTGGCTTTCTTCAAAGAACTGACGCTCGATGGCCACCGCGCGCAAATTGCCGACAAGATCGTCAATGAAATCATTGCCCGCGTCGGCTTTCTGAATAACGTCGGGCTGGATTACCTATCGCTCGACCGCTCCGCCGACACCTTGTCGGGCGGCGAGGCGCAGCGCATCCGGCTGGCGTCGCAGATCGGTTCCGGCCTCACCGGCGTGATGTATGTGCTGGACGAACCGTCGATCGGTCTGCACCAGCGCGACAACGACCGTCTACTGGCGACGCTCAAGCACCTGCGCGACATTGGCAACTCGGTGCTGGTGGTCGAGCACGACGAGGACGCGATCCGCGCCGCCGATTACGTGGTCGACATGGGCCCGGGCGCAGGCGTGCACGGCGGCGAGATTGTGGCTGAAGGCACGCCGGAAGAAATCCGCATGAGCCCCGATTCGCTTACCGGCCAGTATCTGTCCGGCCGCCGGCGCATCGCTATCCCGCAAGAGCGACGCCAGCCCGATCCCGAGCGGCAACTAGTGGTGACCGACGCCAGCGGCAACAACCTCAAGAACGTGACGCTGAACCTGCCGCTCGGGCTGTTCGTTTGCGTCACCGGCGTATCGGGTTCGGGCAAGTCCACCCTCATCAACGACACCCTGTACGCCGCGGTCGCGCGCCACCTCTACGGCTCGTCCGCCGAGCCCGCGCCGCATGGCGAGATCCGCGGCCTGGAGTTTTTCGACAAGGTGATCAACGTCGACCAGTCGCCGATTGGCCGCACCCCGCGCTCCAAC
>Ga0180009_10001227_pt1 | contig 31962 bp, 25 predicted proteins | sample OS_PC_MetaG_FD_123537 | JGI IMG/M metagenome (GOLD analysis project Ga0180009, IMG submission 123537) | Groundwater microbial communities from the Aspo Hard Rock Laboratory (HRL) deep subsurface site, Sweden - OS_PC_MetaG | ecosystem: Environmental > Aquatic > Deep subsurface > Groundwater...
GAGCTTGCGCAGGAACGTCAGCCCGTCCATGCGCGGCATCTCCAGGTCGAGCGTGACCACGTCGGGGGGATCCTGGACGATCATGTCCCGCGCCACGTAGGGGTTGGGGGCGACCCCGACCACCTCGATGCCCTCGGCGCCCGACAGACCCCGCTTGATGAGGGCCCTCACGGTGGGGGAATCGTCGACGATGAGGACCCGGATGGGCTTCACATCAATCCTCCAGACTGAGGCCGAGGAACACCGGATTATCATCCAGCATGAATCCCACGAAATCGTCGCTGGCCACCATGGAGGCCACGTTCTCCGCGGCGAGGTCCAGGGTCTCGGGGGTCACCAGCTTGAAATCCGCCTCGGCGCCGGCGAGCGCCATGATGACGTGTCCGCAGACCACGTTGAGCATCTCGGCCAGGGCGTCGTCCATCATGGTCCGGCACTGGAGGTCGTCCGGGTCCAGACCCAGGATGTTGGCGGCGATCTCCCCCTTGATGTCCGCGGGGACGGCCACCGCCAGTCTGCCCGCCAGGTCGCCGGCGAAGGACATCCGGGCCAGCGTGAAATCCCGGCCGCCCAGCGGCATCTCCTGCTTGGACACGATCTCCCCGAACATGAAGGTCAGGTGCTCCACCACCTCGAGGAAGGTCGTGCAGAGTGCGTCCTGCTTGTCGCTATGCATGTCCAACCGCTCCCATGACCTGGTCCACGACTTCCCGGATCCGTTCGGGAGTGAACGGTTTCTGGATGTAGTCGCGCACTCCGTTTTCCTTGAGACGGGCGACCCGCGGCTCGCTGCCGGCCGAGGAGACGATCACCACCGGAATGGTCTCGATCATCCCGTTCGCCTTCATGGCCTCCACCAGCTGTTCCCCGTCCATGACGGGCATGCTGATGTCGCAGAACACCAGGTCGATCCAGTCCTTCTGAAGGGCGTCCAGGGCTTCCCGGCCGTTGCCGGCCTGGTAGAGCTCGTTGATGGGAACCTCGGCCAGCTTCAGGGCCTTGCTGATGACCGCCCGAACCGTGGCCGAGTCGTCAACGATGAGAATATTGAACGCCATTTGGCTCACCCTCTCTCTTTGGCTGGAACAGGGTCCTGAGATCATCGACGCCGAGCATGACCCGGCTCATGACCGCCTCTGCGGTCTGGGATTTCATGCCGAGCCTCGACCCGGACCGTTCGTCGTAGCGGTACTGGAGTCCGTCCACCCCGAGCCCCCACCCCATGTTCAGGCAGAGCACGTCGGCCACGTGGATCAGGTCGCAGATGACCTGGTGCTCCTCCCCGCACCGGCTGGGCGCGTGGTGCCAGCGCGCCGCGGCGACCACCTCGTCCGGCAGGTTCCAGGCCCTCAGCAGCTCGCCGGCCACCTCGGCGTGGTCGATTCCCAGCACCATCATCTCGGCCTCGTTGAAGGACAGGTGGTCCTTCTCGACGATCTCCTTGATGGGCTCGTCGTCGACCTCGATGAAGGTCCCCAGCACGATCTTGCCCATGTCGTGCAGCAGGCCGGCGGTGAAGGCCTCCTCGACGTCCCGGAGCGCGAGGGCCTGGGCCAGCTGCTCCGCGCAGATGGCCGTGGCGATGGAATGCTCCCACAGATCGGTGGAATCGAGGTCGTAGCCCCGGATGGGCTTGCGGACCAGGGGGGCCACCGACATGCAGAGCACCATCTGGAAGATCCGGTTGGTGCCCAGTCGGGTGATGGCTTCCTTGACCGTCTTGATCGTGCGCGACCAGCCGAAATAGGCGGAGTTTGCCAGCTGCAGGACGTTCGCCGTCAGACCGGGATCGTATTCGATGACCTTGGCCAGCTGGTCGAAGCTCACGTCCGGATCGTTGAGGTATTGCCGCAGCTTGATGACCACCGACGGCAACGAGGGAACGTTCTTGACCTTGGCCAGGATGTTCTTCTTGTCCGTCACAACTCCACCTCCTTTCCCTCCGATTTGACCGTGGTGCGGCCGTCCGCCATGTAGAGGTAGAGCGTGCGGGCCTTGCTGCCCCCGACATCCTCCTTGTCGATGAGGATGTTGTTCTTCCACAGGAACTTGCGAAGGATCGTGTAGTTGCGCTGACCGATGCGGAAGGTCTCCTCCCGGCCCAGCGGGGAACCTGCACCCGCCACCTTGGCGATGAGGTTCTGGCGCTGCGCCCCCATGGCGTAGAGCTCGCCCAGCATGGTCGCCACCCCGGTATCGACGAACATGTAGGGCCTCAGCCTGGCCTTGTCCGGATCGATCTTGGACATGGGCAGCATGCAATGGATCATGCCCCCCACCACCGCCACCGGATCGTACAGGGTCAGGCCCACGCAGGACCCCAGGGAGTAGGTCACCAGGACGTCGTCCGGATCCCGGCTCACCTTCATGTCGCTGATGTCGACCATGAGGGTGTGCCGCGGACGGACCAGCGTCCTCTGGGTTGTCGTCAAGGTGCTCAACCGTTCTCTCCAGTACTGGTACGTTGATAAACGGAGGGACGGACCGTCCTGAATGACTTCTCCATGCCGATGAGGGTCTCCGCATGTCCCACCATCAGGAAGCCGCCCGGTTTCAGCAATCGCGCGAACTCCTCCACCATCTTCTCGCGCAGGGTCCGGTCGAAGTAGATCATGGCGTTCCGGCACATGATCAGGTCGAAGGAACCCCTGATGGGATATGGCATCCGTGTGAAGTTGAGCCGGTGGAACATCACCAGCCGTTTGAGATCCTCGGTGACCGCGAAGCGGTCCCCCTCGCTCCCCGAATCCCGGTTGAAATGGCGCCGGCGCAGGGATTCGGGCACCGTTTCCAGCCTTTCGGCGTCGAAAACCCCCGCCCTCGCGTGGGCCAGGACCCTGGTGCTGATGTCCGTGGCCAGGATCCTGATGTCCGTGCCGGCCCGGGCCAGGAAGGGCTGCAGCGTCATCGCCAGGGAATAGGGCTCCTCGCCGGTCGAGCAGGCGGCCGACCAGAACCGGAGCCGGTCCGTTCCCTGATCCAGCCATTGCTCCGTGAGCCCCTTGATCATCCGGAAGTGGTCGGCCTCCCGGAAGAAATGGGTCACGTTGGTCGAGATCACATCGATGAGATGGACGAGTTCCTCGCCGCCGGCGTCCCGGCGCAGATACTCCAGGTAGGAAGCGAAATCCGCCAGCCCGAGCACCCGCAGACGCTGGGTGATGCGCGACTCCACCAGGGCCCGCTTGCGCTCGGTCAACACGATCCCGGTCTGCTGGTAGAGCAGCTTCCTGATGAATTCGAACTGGCGCGGGTCGATGCCCCGGATCGCCATACCCGAATTCCCCGTTGCCGCCCGGTTCCCACCCAATAGAATCACGCCCATCCTCTTCGCATTGGCGCCCTCCGCCCCTACTGGGCGACCTGGGCGATGCCTTCCATTTCCTCACCGCTGAGCACGGCGTCCAGATCCAGCAGGATGACCACATGGTCCTCGAGCTTGCCCATGCCGGTGATGTAGTCCGCGTCCTCCATGCCTCCGCCGAAGCTGGGCGGGCCTTCGATCTGGCCCTCGGAGATGTTCAGGACCTCGGAGACCTCGTCCACGATGATGCCCATGGTGATCTCCGAGTCGCCGTGCCGGACCTGGACCACGATGATGCAGGTCTTCTCCGTGTCCTCGATCTGGGGCATGCGGAACTTGGACCTCAGGCTCACGATGGGGATCACCCGGCCCCTGAGGTTGATGACGCCCCGCACGAATTCCGGAGTCCGGGGCACCCTGGTGATGCCCATCATCCCGTTGATCTCCTGGACCTTGAGGATCTCCAGCCCGTACTCCTCGCCTCCCAGCTTGAACGACAGGTACTTTCCCGCCTGGGCGATCCTGGCGACTGCGCTCTCGACTGCCATCATGAACCTCCGATTCGGCGCCTCCGCGCCCGTTCAAATCCGGGGATGTTCCCGTTTCGATCCATTCGCGACTAGACGGCCGGGACGGCCTCGGGAGCCGGGGCCGCCGCTTCCAAAACGGCCGCCGGGGGGAGCCCCAGGCGGCGGGTCGTATCCACCGCGTGAGCCACCCGCACGATCCCGGCGATGTCCAGGATCAGGGCCACGTTGCCGTCGGACATGATCGCCCCGCCGGCCACGCCGTCGGTCCCCTGGAGCCTTTCGCCGAGGCTCTTGATCACGATGGACTGCTGGCCCAGCAGTTCGTCGGCCAGCAGGCCGATCTTGCGACCCTCGTCTTCGACCACCACGACGACCGCATCTTCGGGCCGCTCCCGCACCTCGCTCACGCTGAACAGGTTGCTCAACCGGAACAGGGGCAGGTGCTGGCCCTCGAAGGCCAGCATCTCGCCGCGGTCGAACACGTAGGTGATGTCCTGGGGCCTGGGCCGGATCAGCCGGACCACGGCCAGGGTCGGGATGATGTAGTGCTCCCCGCCGACCATCACCACCATGCCCTCGATGATGGCCAGGGTCAGGGGCAGCCGGATGCTGAAGACCGAGCCCTTGCCCGGGGTGGAGCTGATGTCCACCGTCCCCCTCAGTTCCTCGATGCCGCGGCGCACGACGTCCATGCCCACCCCGCGACCCGAGATCTCCGTGACCTGCTTGGCCGTGGAGAAACCCGGCTCGAAGATGAGGTTGAAGATCTCGCGGTCGGTCAGGGGTTCCCCTTCGCGGATCAGGCCGCGGCTGATGGCCTTGGCCTGGATGGCCTCCTTGTCCAGCCCCCTGCCGTCGTCCTCGATCTCGATGCAGATGTTGCCGCCCTTGTGGTAGGACCGCAGCTGGACCATGCCGCGCTCGGGCTTGCCGGCGGCCACGCGTTCCTTGGGGTCGGCCTCGATGCCGTGATCCACGGCGTTGCGGACCATGTGCACCAGGGGATCGCCGATCTTGTCCACCACGTTCTTGTCGAGTTCGGTGTCCTCGCCGCTCATGACGAATTCCACCTGCCGTCCCTGCTTCTTGGACAGGTCGCGGACCAGGCGGGCCATCTTCTGGAACACCGGCTTGACCGGCACCATGCGCAGGGACATGCCGATCTCCTGCAGCTCCCTGCAGATCTTGTCCAGGTGATCGAGGTCCTTGGCCAGCTTGACCGACAGCTTGCCCTGGAGCTCGCTGGACTGGCTGACCATGGACTCGGCGATGACCAGCTCGCCGATGGTCTCGATCAGGCGGTCGAGGCGGTCGGCGTCGACCCGCACCGCTTCCTTCATCTTGACCGGCGACTTGGCCGAACCCGCCCTGGGGACATCGTCGGCCGGGGCCTCCGGCGCCGCCGCGACCGGGGTCGCGGCCCCTGCCGGGGCCATGCCGGCCGGAGCCTTGTCCACCGTGGCCGTCGCCTTGGGTTTCTTCATGTTGCCCAGGGGGATGAATCCGCTGGTCTTCGGCGCCGCGGGCGCTGCCGCCTGCACCGGTTCCGGCTCGGGTTCCGGGGCCGGAGGCGGAGGCGGCGCCGCCGCATCCACGCCCTGCTCGGTGACGGCGACCAGCCGGCCCATGAGGGTCGGCAGGGCATCCACGGTCTCCAGGTGTCCCTCGGCCCCCATCGCCGCGGTGACCCCCTCGATCAACCGCTTCATCATGTCGACCGACTCGAAGACCAGGTCCATGTTCCCGCCCACCAGGGCGATCTCCTGGCGGCGGGCCATGTCCAGCAGGTTCTCGGCCTTGTGGGCCATGTCCTTGACGTGGTCCAGTTCGATGAATCCCGCCAATCCCTTGATGGTGTGGAAGGCCCGGAAGACGGCGTTGAGCGCCTCGGTCTCCCGGGGATCCGCCTCCAGGGTCAGCAGGTGGCCCTCGGAGGCGTTGAGGTGCTCATGGGCCTCCTCCACGAAATCCTGGATGAGGTCCACGTCGCCTTCGAGCAGGTTCTTCCCGGTGTAATCGGGCACCTGGATCGGGGGAGCCTCGTCGAGGGTGATCGTCCCGACCGGTTCGGCGGATTCCGCGGCTGCCGGTTCCTCCCCGGGGCCGGCGGGTTCCTGACCGGCGGCCGAACCCGGGAGATTCAGGGCCGCCCAGAAATCCCTGGCCGGCAGGGGAGCATCCCCCCCCTCGCCCATGTGCCGGAACCGGGCGATGAGCCAGTCCTTGATGTCCAGGAGACGATCGATGCAGGCGGCGAAACCCTCGTTCTGGATGAGGTCCTCGGTGGCGTGGCAGAGGTCGGAGACGTCGGTGAGGCCCAGCAGGGCGGACTCGCCCTTGAGCGTGTGCAGGTAGCGCAGGATGCCTTCGGTGTCCCCTGCTCCCCCCGAAGCCTCCATGTTCAGCAGTTCCTTCTCCACGTCGATCAGGGTGTCGGCCTGCCGGGAGAGGAACTCTCCCATGATCGCGTCGTCGGCCAGTTCTCCGGTGTCAGCCACGGGACCGGATGCCGGAGCCCCCGGCACGGACACCGGTTCTCCAGCCCCATCGATCGCGTCCGGGTCCGGAAAGAACCCGTCCTCAGCCCGACAATCGCCGTTCAGGCAGGAAAGCAGGGCGTTGATCATCTCTCCCAGGAATTCGATGATCTGGGGGAAATCCGGCGTCCCGGGAGCCATCCCGCCGGCCGCGCCGGCCGCCTGGCGGCAGGCATCGGCCTCACGTTCGCGGTCCATCTCCATCAGGACCGCCGACAATTCGCCGAACGCTTCGGCCAGGTTCGTCGGGAGATCGGGATCCCCCGGGTCGGCCATCACCAGGGTCTGGCTGATTTTTTCAACCCGTTCGAGAACTTGAGAAATGTCCATTCAGTCCATCCTTTGGGTCGGATACCAGTCTGGCCTTCTCCAGGGCAGCAACCGGCTGGAATCTGGTCACGGAGCTCCGCCTTGATTCCTGCACCGTCCGGCGCCAGGCCCTGCCCGCGCCCTGCCCGATTCATTGGCGCCGTTTCCGCTGTCGGCACAATTTGTTTATCGACAATGCTTTTGACTTCACAGGAGCAACTTCCAATCCTAGATGGTCACCCTCATTTTCGCGCCGGGAGCCGCCACCTTTAGGGATTTCCTTATAGGGCGGCGGGCAACATGCATGCCACCGGCCCGGTTGCGGGAGCGACGGGGGAGGGAGGGGGGATGGGCGCGGTCAGATCGATCGGGACTTCGAGAGGTCGACGAAACGGCGTCCGATGGCCAGGGCCAGGACCAGCCAGGCCGAGGCCAGGACGATGTTGATCCCCGCGAAGCTCCTCGGCGACAGGTGGAGGACCGCGGTGCCGCCGAGGACGAGGAGGGCGGCCAGGACGTCGCCCACCCGGACGAAGAAGGTGTCGATGGCCTGCTTGGCCTTGTACTTCTCCTCGCGGTTCGTGGGCAGGAACAGCATGTTGCGGACGGTGTTCTGCAGCGAGTAGTCGGTGGCGTTCTCGGCGGTCTTGGCCCAGCGGGCCGCCGCCAGGGCCGGCACCAGGGCGATCACGGCGTAGCCGCCCATGGCCACCAGGGGCAGGACGGCCACCGCCCGCCTCACGCCGATCCAGGCCACCAGGCGGGCCACCAGGAACAGCTGGGTCAGCATGCTGACCAGGTTGACGATCCCGAAGAAGTCGGCATAGAAACCGCCTATGGCCTTGCCGACCCGAACCGAACGTTCCGCCACCGCGGCGGCATAGGCCTCTTCGCTCATTCCCGGCGCCCGGACGATCGCCTCCAGGGCTGCCTCCTGGTCGGCCTTGACCCGGGCGCCCAGGATGTACTCTCCCGTGGTGTTGACCAGGTTGGCCAGGATCAGCATGACCCCGATCATCAGCAGGTACCGGTTCCCGAACACCAGAGCGAAACCGCCGCGGCCCTTGAGGGGAGCATCCGGCTCCACGGCAGGCTGCGGACTGCCGGGATCGGGGCTGCGGCGCGCCAGGGTGTCCGACCAGCGGGTCAGCCCCAGGCTGACCAGCAGAAGGACGCCCGCCAGCAGGAGGAGCTGCTGGACGCCCAGCGGCTCGATGAGCCTGCCGGTGATGAAGCTGCCGAACACCGCCCCCGAGGACATGCCGAACCCGATGATGGCGAACAGCCGCTTGCCGGCCTCCGGGGTGTAGACGTCGTTGGCGAAGGACCAGAACTGGGCCACGACCATCAGGTTGAAGACCCCGACCCACAGGTAGAAGGCGATGCCCACCGGCAGGCCCGCCCGCGCCAGCAGGTAGAACAGGCCCAGGCAGGCGGCGAAGAAGGCCAGCACCGTGGTGATGAGCCGCCGGCTGTTCATCAGACCGGCGAGACGGCTGTACAGCGGGACGATCCCGACCAGCAGCAGGGCCTGGCCGGCGGAGGCGTAGATCTTGATCTCCGCGCCCCAGTCCGCGAGGATCAGCGCCTCCCTCACGGGCTTGATGATGTAGTAGGAGGTCAGCAGCAGGAAGACGTTCACAGCCATCAGGAGCACCAGACCGCCTTCGCCCGCCCTCACCGGCGCGAAGGCCAGAAGAACCCTGTCGAGGATGCTGCCCCTGCCCCCTGCGGACCGTCCGGCCGTCGTCATCGTCCCTACCTCTCCAGCGCCACGACGCGCCCCGAAGCCCCCAGATAGATCCGGACCGTTCCCAGGCGACGGTCCCCCCGGTCGACCTGGACCTCCAAGGCGCTGAACCCCTCGTCCGGAACCTCGCAGGGGATCGACGTCCCCGCGGACTCCGTCCAGGCCGACCAGCCGGCGACCTCGCGGTCAGGGCTCGCCTGCCCGGTCCGGAACCTGTAGGTGGTCGTTTCCGGGTCCGCGTATCCCCGTTCGACTCCCAGATCGGAGAACGTGACGCATCCGGCTTCCGCACGGAAGAAGTCCAGAGGGGCCACCCGGTCGAACCAGTAGGATGCGATCCGGTCCCGGCGTCCGGCCAGGGTGGCCGTCAGGTAGGCGGCCGCCTCGGGATCCTGGTAGCCGCCGCGGTCCACCAGCAGTTCCAGCTGGCGGTCGGTGAACGACGAGACCAGCTTGGCCGCCCAGTAGCCGTCCCGGCGATCGAGGTTCGCCATGGCGCTGTGGGGCAGGTCGGGTTTCCAGGCCTCCGGTTCGAAAGTCTCCACGTCGAACAGGCCGACCTCGTCCAGGATCCTGCCCTGCGAATCCCGGGGACGCTCCAGGGCCACCCAGGGATCCTCGACCAGCCCCAGGGTGAGCCACCGGCCCAGGATGGGAAAGACGTCCACCCCGAACTCGTACCCGAACCGCTTGACCGGCTCGTCGCCGAAGGCGCCCAGGGTGCTGGCGAAATCGATGAGGTAATGGCGGACGAAGCCCTGGCCCGGTTCGCCCTCGTAGACGTCCAGCGTGTTGTGGCGCTTGGTGTCGAAGTGGTTCAGCCAGGCGGCGAAGACCTTCAGGCCGCGCAGGACGCGCAGGTCCTGGTGGTCGACGCGGTCGTTGGGATCGTCGGGCCGCCGGCCCTCGTCGTCGAACGGGCCGAGAACCTCGCCGTCAAGGTAGCGGCTGGCCAGGGCGTGGTAACCGTCGGGAAACACCGAACGGGTGGCCGCCAGGATGGAGTCGAGGTTCGCCGCCGTAAGCGGCAGGGCCGGCCCCCGCGGCAGCTTGATCTCGGCGCCCTCGCCGACCGTCAGGTCTTCGCGGGCGAAGACCACGAGCTGGTCCACGGGCACGTTGTACCCCAGGGCGTGGAAAATGAGGTTGGACACCACACCGGCCCGGATGGTCATGCCCGGATGTTCGGGCGGATCGAACTTGAGGAGCCACACGTCGCCCCGGGCGTCCCGGATGCGGAAGCCCGGGGTGACGCCGGCGGTCTTGGCGCCGATGATGACCCAGGGCTCGCTGCGGTCGGGCCCGTCGACGAGTTCCGTCCCGAAGGCCGGCCCCTGGACGAGTTCCTCGTCGGCGAGGGGGCCCAGGCCGATGCGGTTGGTGAACCAGGCGCTGTCCAGGACCTCGTCCAGGGCGTTGACGTCGCCCGCCGGCCCCGCAGGCCCGTCATCGCCCAGGCGGCGCAGCGCCCGGCCGGGATGCCAGAACCGCGAGAACGGCCGGTGCAGGAACGAGGTGACCGAATAGGGCACCAGCCCGGGCTCGGTGAAGGCCGGAACCGGAATGGGTCGCCGGTCGTCGGCATACCAGGCCACCGGGCCGTCCCGGAGGTCGCCCGCGTCGGCGAGGGCTCCGGGGACCGGCCCCAGCAGCAGGACCGTCAGCGCTCCCGCCGGCAGCAGCCGCCGGCGGCGGTCAGCGGGTTTCGGTCGGATCCTTGCCATAGACCAGCCCTCGCTTGTCGTACTGGAAATTCTGGCTGAACTTCAACCGCCACACCGGTTCCTCGTCCGACCAGCCGAGTTCCATCCTGGCCGCCAGGTTCCGTTTCCCGTTCACCAGGCGCAAGCCGATGCCGCCGGTGATCTTGACGTTCCGCAGGGCGATGTCCGCCGTCCGGTCGAAGACCTGGCCCGCATCGCTGAAGGCGTAGGCGTCCACCCCGGTGTCGTCCCGGCCGCGGGCCACCCACAGGGGCCACCGGTACTCCGCCATGATCCCCATGGCGCCCAGACCATAGAACCGCCGCGACCGGTAGCCCCGCAACTCGTCAGGACGCTGGAAGGTGACCAGGCGGGTGAAGGGCACCGCGCCCGACGAGACGTTGTGGATGCGGTTGTAGAACCAGCGCACGGCCAGGGTGCGCTGGGTATGCCACAGGGGGATGAAGGTCTCGGTGTCCAGATGATAGGTCAGGTGCTGGAGGTCGCTGCCGTCCGTGGCGGTGAAGAACCCCACCGCCGCCGTCTGGAAGAGGCCGTGCTGCGGACGTCCCGTCTGATCGGTGGTGTCCCGGTTCACGCCCAGCCTCACCGTCCAGCCGTTGCTCTCGGACCCGAACCCCGCGGGCAGAGGGTCCCGGTGCACGACCGTCAGGGCCCGGTCGGTGTAGAACCGCGTCGGATCGGCCTCCACCCGGCTGAACACCAGATGGAATTCATAGGACACCGATCCGCCGGCCCGATGGTCCAGTTCGATCCCTCCCCAGGTCGACCGGCGCCGGTAATAGCTCAGATCGTCCGCGGTGGTCCAGGAACCCTGGCCGTAATAGCGGGCGACCGGGCAGGTTTCCAGCCCGCCCCCCGTCTGGAGTTCCCACCCGGGGAGCGGGAAGGCGAGGACGCCGCCGCCCAGGCTTGTCCCGCCGCGCGTGGACCGGCTTCCTTTCAGGAAGCCCAGGCTCCCTGGCCCGGCGATATCCGGAGCCGTCAGATCCCCCCCGAAGGAGAATCCCTCTCCCCCCTCCAGCTTGATGTTGGGCATGAGATAGAGGTCAGGGGGCAGGTGCAGGCCCGGGTACGGAGCCGGCGGCAGATCGAAGAATCCCAGGTCGTCCAGCCCCTCGACGGTCTCCTGGACCGCGGTGTCGAGGATGCGGAAAGGAACGCCGGCGATGTGATACGGCACGAGCAGACCGGTTTCCCACCAGGGCCGGGGAGGCTGGTCGATGGGAACGGTCACCGAATCGGCCCTGGCCGGAACCGGCCCCCAGTAGGTCTGTCGCATCGCGCCCGCATCGGATTCGGCCGCAGCGGGAACGCCGGCGGCAACGAACAGTCCAAGGGCCGCGGCGACCAGCGTGCCTCGCCTCGTGATCATGGAATCCGTCGGGCCTCCTTGAGGCGGCGGCGCCACCAGGTGTCGTTCAGGCTGTCGGTGCGCACCGGCTGGTGCCGGCGCGGGGCGTGGATGAACTTCTGCTTCCCGAGGTAGATCCCCACATGATCGATGCCCGAACCATTCAAGGCAAAGAAAAGCAGGTCGCCCGGCTGGAGCTCCCTGCGCGGCACCGGTTCGCCCACTGCAGCCTGCCGGTGGGAGGTGCGGGGCAGATCGATCCCCAGGTTGCTGTAGACGTAATGGACCAGTCCGCTGCAATCGAACCGGTCGGGACCCGCCGCGCCCCACTGGTACTGCTTGCCCAGCTGCTGGCGGGCCAGGGATGCGGCTTCGATTCCCAGGGTGACCTGGTCGGGATCGACCTCCGGGAACGGTTCGGCCGCCCCGACCTCCTCCATGCCGGAATCCCCCTCATCGGAGGCTGACGGCTCCAGCCAGTTCGGCACGGGGTCCGGCGTGGGGGTGAGGTCGAATTCCTCCCCGGGAAGCTCCGGCCGGGTCTGGACGACCCGCTTCGGGCCGCACCCGGGCAGCAGCCAGCAGACCAGCAGGAGCGCCGGCAGGGCCGCCGGCAGCCCTTTCCAGGCCTGATTTCTCCTGTCCTCACGCCTCCTGCGCATGCGCCGTCCCCGGTTCGCGAGCCCCCGGCCCCTTTTCATCCTGTTCCAATTCTGGCCCAGGAGGCCTTCCCATGCTAAGTTTGCGCCCCATGGAAAACAAGAATACAGGAAACCCCGCACCTGAAAAGCCCGGAGACGACGGTTCTTTCCAGGTCCGCATCGAGAAGCTGGTCACCGGAGGTGCCGGCCTCGGCCGCCACGAGGGCCAGGCCGTCTTCGTGCCCCGCACCGCTCCCGGCGATCTGGTCGACGTCCGCGTGGTCGAGGCCCGCAAGGGCTTCCTGCGGGCCGAAGTCGTCGCCATCCTGGAAAACGGATCCGACCGGCGCGAGGCGCCCTGCCCCCACTACGGTGAGTGCGGGGGCTGCGACCTCCAGCACCTCGGCGAGGACGCCCAGCGCAAGGGCAAGGCGGAGATCGTCCTGGACTGCTTCCAGCGGCTGGGCAAGCTCGACGTTTCAGGTCTGCTGTCCGGCCCCCGTCCCGGCGGCGAGCTGGGCTATCGCAACCGCATCCGCCTGTTCTCCAGCCCCACCGGCCGGTACGGGCTGATGCGCCGCGGCACCCACGACGTGGTCGAGCTGGACGCCTGTCCCCTGATGCCCGAGCGGTTCAACGGCGAGATCCTGCCCTGGCTGCGCTTCCTGCCTCCGGTCGACCAGATCGTCGTCAGGATGGACGGCCGCGAGGACGAACGGTCCCGCTGGATCCTGTCGATCTTCGGGCAACCGCCCCGCCTCAAGGTGCTCAAGAAGATCATCTCCGCCCTCGGACCCGGCGAGGCGCCGGCGCCCGGTTGCGCCGGCATCCTGTTCAACAACCTGCCGGTCTGGGGCCGGGACTACCTGCTGTACACCGTCGCCGGCCACACCCTGCGCGCCGGCGTCCACAGCTTCTTCCAGGGCAACCTGGCCGTGACCGAGCAGGCCGTCGCCCTGGCGCGGGACTGGATCGCCGAACTGCGGGACAAGGGCTCGCTCGGGCCGTTGCTGGGCGACCTCTTCTGCGGAGTCGGACTGTTCACGCTCACCCTGGCCGATCTGTTCGAGAAGATCGTGGCCATCGACAGCGACCAGCCGGCCTGCCGCGATGCGATCAACAACATCGCCCGCGACGATGCGGCCCGGGGCAAGGCCACCGTCCACACCGGCCCGCTGGCCCAGGTGATGGACCAGGCCGACCTGGCTTCCCCGGCCGAATGGGCCTCCTCGCTCTGCCTGGTGGATCCGCCCCGCACCGGTCTGGGCAAGGAAGGCGTGGATGCCCTGCTCAAGGCCGATCCCCGCCACATCCTGTACATGAGCTGCGACCCGGCCACCCTGGCCCGTGATGTCGGGCGCCTGCACGCCGCCGGTTACGCACCGCGCCGCCTGGAGGTCCTGGACATGTTCCCCCAGACGGCGCACATCGAAAGTCTGATGTTGCTGGAGCGGAGCGCTCAGTAGGCCGACAGCGCCAGCCGGAACCCCGCCTCGTAGTCGCCCTGGTCGGGCCGCGTCAGCTCGAACCGCCGGGCCGAACGGCAATCCATGTGGAAGCTCCCGAAATATCCACCGCGGATGACCCGGACCTGGTTGTAGTAGGGCCCGTCGGGATCCTGCACCGGCACGGACGGATAGTTGCCGTACCAGTCGTGGCACCATTCCCTCGCGTTGCCGTGCATGTCGTGGAAGCCCCAGGCGTTCGCCTGGAGGGTGCCCACGTCGTGGGGCGCGACTCCCGCATTGTCGCAGTACCAGCCGATGACCGCCAGGACGGGGTCGGCGTGGCATTCGGTCACCTCGAACGGGGTGATGGGGCCGTTGGCGAAGGCCGTGGCGCTGCCCGCCCGGCAGGCGTATTCCCACTCGGCCTCGGTGGGCAGACGGTATCCCCGCGCCCCGTAGACGTCCCCGCCGTTGCACAGCCAGTTCCCGTTGGCCTGGTAGGCGTAGGCCGGCGGCAGGCCGCTCTTCTCGCTGACCCAGTTGCAGTAGGCGGCCGCACCGAACCAGGTCGCCACGACCACCGGCCAGTCGGGCCGGTCGGTGGTGAACGAGCCTCCCCCGTAGCTGATGCGGGAATAGGGATCGTCCAGATCCACCAGTTCCACCCCCGGATCGCCCGGGTCGTCCAGATGGGCCGTCGACGAGGTCGCGGCGATCAGGCCCTGGTCCAGGGCCCACTGCAGTTCCGCCACGAATTCGGCGTTGGTGACTTCCCGTTCCTGGAGGAAGAAGGACCGGGTCAGGGTGACCTGATGCTGGATCTCGTCGGGCTGGCGCCCCGCCTCGCCCACCGGGCTGCCCATCATGAAGGTGCCGTCCGGGACCAGCACGAATCCCTCCAGGCTGGTCGAGATGTAGTAGCCCGTGAACGTCAGGGTCCCGTCCTGGACCAGGTTCAGGGATTCCTTGGGCGGAGCGGCATAGCCTCCGACCGGCAGCCAGGTGATGAGGTAGTCCCCCACGGCGGGTGCCACGAGGGTCTGCGCTCCGGACCCCTCGATGATCACGCCCCCGGGCGTGTACAGGGACCAGGGCGCCGCCAGCCCGGTCGGAACCGGTTCGATGACGATGGTCCCCGGATGCTTCACGTAGGTCCCGGTGAAGGTGTGGGTCTCCTCCTGGTCCAGGGTGGCGTCCACCTCGTCGGGCTCGGGTGACCAGTATCCCTCCACGGAGCCCCAGGTCAGGGTGTACTCCCCCGCGGCCATGAGGGTCAGTTCGGTGTCGCCGGTCCCGGAGGTCTCCAGGCCGGCCGGCATGTCCAGGTGCCAGGGGGCGTCGATGTCATCGGGCTCGGTGTCGATGACGATGACGGCGTTGGCCACCTCGAACACGCCGCTGAAGGTGATCTGCCCCTGCCGGGTGAGGGTCTTGGTCACGGTGAGGGGATCGGGAGCGGCCCAGCCGTCCTTCCGCTCCCAGGTGATCACGTAGATGCCCGCCTCCGCGCCGGTGACCGTCTTGTCCTCGGGACCCTGGGCGATGATCGCCCCCTCCTGCCGCAGCGTCCAGTTCGCCCCGATCCCGTCGGGGCTCACGTCGACCGTCACGGTGCCGGTGGTGACGGAAGTGGGGTTGTCGTCGCCCCCGCCGCCGCAGGAAGTGAGAAAAACCGTCGCAATGATGATTCCAAAGAAAATGGATGGGTTGAACCGGTCGCCTCGGCCCATGCGTGCCTCCTGATGGGGTAAGTTGGCTGCAACCCTATTAATACGGACTTTTCAAGGTGGGGGAAAGAAGGAATGCTCTCCATCCGAATAACAGGAAGCCACCCCACCAAGCGCCTCGCCCAAGCACTTTTGGCGGCGGGGTGGCCTCCATGGCATCAAAACCGCGCACCCTCTGCAGAGATGCTCTCATTTTGGATAATCCGCTCCCTCATGGCAAGGGAAGCGGCTTGAAATGAGTTGAAACGCCAGGAATTTACCGTAATATATGGCGATTCCTGCTTCGAAATCACCGGGCTCGTGTTTCCGGAATACTGGATGAACGGATCGGATCGGCCTTGCGCCGGGCAACGATACGACAATAATGAAAAACTATTCCCAAAATGTTGATCTTCGTGGTCTGGACTTTCCCCGCCGCCTGCGCGATCTGCGCGAGGAACGGCACCTCACCCAGGCCGATCTCGGCGACAAGGCCGGCCTGTCCTACCGCACGGTCCACGACCTGGAACTCGGCAAGCGCGAACGGGTCCAGGAGAAGACCCTCATGCTCCTGGCCCAGGCCCTGGACGTCCCGCTGGCGGAACTCACGGGGATTCCCAACGGTGGGTCCGAGGTGCAGGGTGAAGAAAGCCCCCGTGGCGACATTCCCGCCGGCGACGAGAACGGCCTCGCCCAGGTGGCGGCCCCCGCGCCCTCGCGCCGCCGCCTGGCCCCGGTCCTGTTCGGAGTAGTCCTCGTCCTGCTGGGCATCGCCGGTTTCGCGGGCTGGCGGTGGGCCTGCAGCCACGCCGATTGGTCGGTCCAGGGCAACGAACTGGTGGTCCGGGATGCCGTGTTCGGCACCCGCCTGTGGGGCATCGGGGCGGATCCCGGGGTCCACCAGTGCATCCCGGCGCCCTGGTCGGACCGGGTGCTGATCGTCAACTTTTTGGCCAGGACCCCGCGCGGGGAAGTCCTCGAGGCCCGCGACCGGGCCGGGGGCAAGGTGCTGTGGACGGCCGGGCCCGATCTCGGCGCCGTCGAGGCGGCCTTCGGGGCCGACGTCTTCGCCGGAGGCAACATCCTTGGCGGCTGGCTGGCGAGCCTCGACCTCGGGAGCGGCGCGCCGGACCTGCTGGCCGCCTTCCACCACTCCCACAACTACCCCTTCATCCTGTGCCGCTTCGACCGGGACGGCAAGCTGCTCGGCCAGTACGCCAATCACGGCCACTTCAACGACCACCTGATCGTGGATCTCGACGGGGATGGGGCCAACGAACTCGTCGTTTCAGGGACGAACAACGCCCGGTGCTACGAAGGGGCCACCGTGGTCATCCTGGACGCCGACCACTTCCGGGGCGCATCCGTGGATTCCCTGGCCCATCCGGAATCGAGCGAGCCGGATTCGGCCCTGGTGCGGCTGGTCCTGCCGAACTTCCCCGCCCCCTACATGGTCCCCCTCGAGGCCCGCAGGCTGCATGCCTTCAGCCTCAAGCACTTCCCCGGCGAGGGCGGCCATTCCCGCTTCTCCCTCGACGTGGGCCCCATGGGATTTCCCCTGGGTACCCTGAACCTCGATGAAACGCTGGCCCCGGTGGGATTCGTGGTCCACGACAAGTACCAGGAGATCATGCCGTCGATCTACCCGCCGGAACTCTTCACGGAGACCGGGCCGACCGATCCCGCCTGGCTCGCCCGGTGGCTGGCCGGCCATCTGCGCTTCGGTTCGCGACCGGCGACCGGACCTACCGCCACAGGGCCTTGACCGAACCGAAGACCGCATCCTCGTTTGCCTTTTCCTGGGTGAAGTCCCACAACCCCAACAGCCGGTAGTGGAGCAGGTTTGCGCCCAGATGCAGGGAGTCCGTGGCGGAGACCGTGAACCTGACCTGGCCGCGCACCTGGAAGGTCGTGTCCCCGGCCCGGTTGAAATCGATGGCCACATCGAACAGCGCGCTCTCCCCGGCGGGGATGGGATCGGGCGGCATGTTGGCCGTCCAGTCCGTCAACTGCAGCCATGAGTCCGTCGAGATGGAACTGACGGGGTTGGTGAGGTTGCCGCCGGCGTCCCGGCCAGCCGAGCCCGCGAACATGGCCTCGTGGATGCCGAGGTCCTCGGCGGCATCGAGGGTGGTTCCCAGTTCCGGAAAAGCGAAAATGGTGGACTCCTTGAGGAGCATCAGAAAATCCGGATCGATCAGGTTCCGGTACAAGGGGGTGTCCTTGGTCTCGTAGGCGGTCCGGAAATTCAGCATCAGCTGGGCGGGAGAATCGGGGAACGGCCAGCGTTCCTCGTAGGCTCCGGTGAAGGTCAGGGCGCGGTCGGCCTCCAGGTTCCCCGTGCTGCCTCCGGGTCCCGACCAGCCGTCACGCTCCTCCCAGGAAATCGTGTAAGAACCGGGATCGAGATCCCGGATCACCGCATCGCCCTCGCCCTGGGCGAAGTAACCGTCGGGGCCGGTGAGGGTCCAGGCGGCCGACAATCCCGAAGGCAAGCAGTCGACGACCACCGTCCCCGTGGTGTATTCCGGCCGGAACAGGGCCAGGACGCTCCCATAAGCCGCGCTTTCGTTGTCCTTGAATTCCTGGGTGAAGTCCGCCATCCCCGCCAGCCGGAAGCACGGGCGCACGACGCCCTCGTGCAAGGAATCCTGTTCCGACAGGAAGAACTGGATCTGGCCCTCCGAACGGAGGGTCTTGTCGCCCGCCCGGAGGAAGGACAGGAAAACCTCGAAAAGCGCGGAGGGGACGCCTTGCAGGTGATCCCCCGAAAGCGTGGGGCCCCAATCGGTCAACTGGACCGGCTCCATCAGTTCGATGGAAGAGATCGGATTGGTGAGGTTGCCCTGCGCATCCCGGCCGGGCACTCCTGCGAACATCCGGGCGTGGAACCCCGCCATATCGTCGTGATCGAGGGTCGGGCCCAGGACCGGGAAGGCCCCCACGGTGGCGTCCTGGAGGAACAGCTGGAATTCCGGCGCGAGGAGGTATCCGATCTCCTCGGCATCCATGGCTTCGTTGGCGGCCACGAAGTTGGCCATCAACTGCCCGGGCGTATCCGGGAAGGGAAGGGACGATCCGGTCGGCTCCGGAGTCGGCGTCACCGGATCATCGTCGGAGCACGAAACGAGCGTGAGCAGCGCCGCCAGGATTGCGAGGCCGGTCAGCCAACGGTTGGTCGGGATCATGATCATCCTCCGGTATCATAGGGGTCTTGAATACAGCCATGATTCTAACGCCTGCCGGATGGGCCCGGCAAGCACCCAGTCCCCGCTGTGGGTCAGCAAGGAGACCCAAAGTGCGCTCGGGTGATGGGGCAGGTCGGGAGTGGGACGGTGAAACGGAACTTGCCCCGGGGTTTGAAGGACCATGAACCAGCCGGGTTCGCACGAACCCGTCTGATGTCTGATTGATCAAAAGGAATGGCATTTCCATGGCAAACCAGAGTGGCTTTGATCTTCCGAGCCATTGGATAAATAGGGGTGGCCTCGAGAGGGGTCGCTCCATGGCCAGGCGTTGCTTGAACAGCATCCCGTCCCGCGGCTCGGTTTACATCCCCCGTCCCTCCCCCTATTCTTGGGGCGATCGCACCCGGCAGCCCCTTCCCCCGAGGATCCGTCCATGACCGATGCCGACCTCGCCCCCTCCGGCGCCCCCGACCTCGACAACGTGGTCGTGGTCCTGAGCCGCACCACCGAGCCCATGAACATCGGCGCCGCCTGCCGGGCCATGAAGACCATGGGCCTGAAGCACCTGCGGTTGATCTCGCCCCTGAACCCCGGGGGGCGCAGCGCCCGGGCGCTGGCCCACGGGGCCGAGGACATCCTCGAGAATGCCCTGGTGGTGGACGACCTGATGGAGGCCGTCGGCGACTGCACGGTGGTCTGCGGCACCACGGCCAGGCCGCGCCAGCTGCGCAAGGACGCCCTGCTGGATCCCGGCAATCTGGCCGACCACATCGTCGACCACGCCCGCACCGGCAAGGTCGCCCTCATGTTCGGGACCGAGCGCACCGGCCTGACCAACGACGAGGTCGACATCTGCCGCTACCTGTCGTCGGTCGACACCGCGCCGGAGCAGCCGTCGCTGAACCTGGCCCAGGCGGTGATGCTGTACGGCTGGGAGATCCGCCAGGCCTGGCGCGCCGCCGGCGGGGTGGACGCCGCCCAGGGCCGGGTCCGCAAGCCCCAGGGCGCGCACGAGCCCCGGGGTCCCGGCGTCCGCCGGCCCGAGATGCGGGTGCGGCATCCCCACCGCACCACCCGGCTGCCGACCCAGACCGAGCTGGACAACATGTACGGCCACCTGGCCCACGCGATGAGCGCGGTCGGCTACAGCGACCAGGAGCGGCTGAAGTTCTTGACCTACCTGCGGCAGCTGCACATGCGGGCGGGGATCGTGAACTGGGAGATGCACATCTATCACATCCTGTGCCGCCGGATCCTCAAGGCCACGGGCGCGCCGCGCTTCGAGGGGATCCCGGACGACGACACCACGGGTGAAGACGATCTTCCCTGACATGATGCGGCCCCGGACCTTCCGGCCCGGGGCCACCGCCTCTCCTGACGGTATCTGGGCTGCAGACTAGACGGCGACCTTGCCGAGTTCGCGGCAGACCGCCTCGTATTCCTGCTTGAAGTTCTCCACCAGAGGCTTGAGCGACTCGAGATCCCCCGCCTTGGCGCTCAGCTCGAAGATCTTGCAGACCTGGCACAGGCGCGGCGCCCCGTAGGTGGCGCAGGCGCCCTTGAAGCTGTGGGCGTCCTTCGCCAGGGTCACGGCATCGCCGGAGGCCAGGGCGGACAGGATCGAATCGTACATGGGGGGCGCATGCTCGAGGAAGAGGTCCCGCAGTTCGTTGAGGATCTCCTCGCATCCGCCGAATTCCGCCAGGAGGCGCTCCGAATCGACGACGGGCTGGTCGGGTCCGGGCAGAGAAAGGTCGATGCTCAAGGCGGTTTCCTCCCGTTACGCGGCGGTCCTGTGCTGCTTTGGTATGCTATCGTTCGCCTGGGGGAAACCTTGAGGGATTTCGATAATTCTTGACGCGGTCCGTGCCCCCCCGGATCATTGCCCGGCACCCTCGACCCCCATCGACCGGGAAGGAACCCGCCGGCGTCGGCCGGTCAGCAAGGAGCTCGTCGTCATGAAACCCATTCTCGTCATCCTGACCGCCTGCTTGATCATCCTGGCCGCCGCCCCGGTGCTCGCCCTCGGCCCCCTGGACGCTTCGGCCGAGCTGGGTCTGTTCAGCAAGTACGTCTGGCGCGGCATTGTCGTCACCGACGATCCCGTCCTGCAACCTGCCGCCGGGGTGAGCGTGGCCGGCTTCGGAGCGTCGTTCTGGGGCAACATCGACCTGACCGACGTCAACGGGTCCGTCGAGGACCCCGACGAGCTCAAGGGCAAGTTCAACGAGATCGACTACACCCTGACCTACGGGCTGTCCCTGCCCATGGTGAGCCTGAACGCCGGCCTGATCCGCTACACCTTCCCCAACACCGGCTTCGACAGCACCACCGAGATCTTCGCCTCGGCGAGCGCCAACGTCCTGTTTTCCCCGTCCCTGTCCATCTATTACGATTTCGACGAGGTCGACGCCGCCTACATCGCCATCGGGGCCAGCCACGGCGTGCCCATGAGCCCGGTGGCGAACCTGGACCTCGCGGTGAACCTGGGCTACGGCACCGAGGACTACCAGAACGCCTACTTCGGCATGGTCCCCACTGACGGGGACGACGACGGCTTCCTGGGAGTTTCCGGCGCCGGCCTGACCGACCTGACCCTTTCGGTGCGCCTGCCCTACCATCCCCTGCCGATGCTGACCGTGACTCCCGCGGTGTTCTACAGCACCTTGATGGGTGACGCGGGTGATCTGGTGGACGCGGGGGGCGGCGACAAGAGCGCCCTGTACTTCGGCGTCACCTGCGGGGTCGGTTTCTGATCGGAGAGGGAACTTCCCTCCCCGGATTCGGGTAAAAAACGGGTCGCCTCGCGCGGGGGCGGCCCGTATCCTCATGCACTGGTCGTTCCCCCGACCGGCCGCGAACCCCTGAATCCGGGAGAACCCTCGTGAACTCCATGCCATTGCCCCATCCGGGGACCACTGTCCTGCGCCCCATCCTCGCCGCGATCCTGCTTTTGACCCTGGCTGCCGGCTCGCTGCTGGCCGCGGACATCCAGCTGCCTGCATCGCCGCCGACCAGCCGCACCGTCGATCTGGTCGAGCAGTGGCGGGTGGGCGGCGAGGACGACGAGGACGTCCTGCTCGGCCTGGTCCAGACCGCCGTGATGGACGCAGACGGCAACACCTACCTGCTGGACCGGCAACTCAGCCAGGTCCTGGTCATATCTCCGGAAGGGGAATGGATCGACACCCTGGGCCGCCAGGGCGAGGGCCCCGGTGAACTGAACCGTCCCCACGGTCTGCTCCTGATGGATTCCGGCCAGATCGCCGTCATCCAGGGCTTCCCCGGCCGGGTGACCCTGCTGAACCGCGACGGCACGCCCGGCGGCGAGATCACCATCGGCGAGGCGAGCGAAGGCGGCTTCAACTTCGTCCGGGAGCTGGCCCTGGTCGACGGCAAGCTGGTCGGCACCACCGGCCGCGGCACGTTCGACATGGATTCGGGGAAATCCCGCACCGTCTCCACCCTGTCGGTGATGGATCTCGAGGGCAAGGAGCTCGCCGAGATCACCCGCCACGAGCAGGAAAACGACTTCCAGCGGCGGGTCTTCGACGAGGCCGCCAACTTCAGCGAGCAGGACCAGTGGGCCGTCAGCCCCCAGGGGGTCGTCTACACCACGCCCGAACGGGACGCCTACGCCGTCAACGCCCGCAACCTCGACGGCGCCCTGCTGCACACCCTGCGCCGGGAGTTCTCCCCCCGCAAGCGCGACGAAGAGGACAGGCAGCAGCTGACCGACGGCATGATCGTGGTCATCAACGGCAGGCGCCAGGAGATCGAGAGCAAGACCCTGGACCACGACCCGGCCATCATGGGCCTGGACGTGGCCGACGACGGACGCCTCTTCGTGACCAACTGCTTCGACCGGAGGTCCGAGCTGCCCGAGGGTTGCGGGGCGCGTTACGACGTGATCTCGCCCGAGGGATCCTTCATCGAGGAGCTGACCCTGCGCGTTCCCGACTTCGATCCGGATTACGACAACCTGGTGTTCCTGGACGGCACGCACTTCATGCACCTGAAGAACGTGGAGTCGGCCCGGAACGCCATGATGGCGGGGTTCCAGGAGGCCGGGGAGGAAGAGGATGCGGAGGCCGAGGCCGAACCGCTGGAAGTGGTGATGTACGCCCTGCCGTGAGGCCATTCCGAACGGAATAGGGCCCCTTCCGGGGCCCTCTTTTTGAATTGAAGAAACTACTTGAGCAACATGGTTTTGCCCATATCGACCCGACCACCGGCATCCAGGCGCAGGTAGTACACCCCGCTGGGCACCGGGCGCCCTCTGCCGTCACGGCCGAGCCACACCTTTTCATTCAGGCCCGCGGGAACATCCTCGTCCAGCAGCACCCTCACCAGCCGGCCAGCCAGGTCATAGACCGCCAGGCGCGCATGGCCCGGTTCGGCCATGATGAACGGCACCGTCGTCTGTGGGTTGAAGGGGTTGGGATAGGTGGCGAGCAGGAGCGTCCGTTGAGGTGGCGCGCCTTCGAGAATCACCTCCGCCGCCACGCTCAGGGCCGATTCCCGGCCGCCCCGGACGGCCGACAGGGCGTAGGAAAGGATCGTTCCGGTATTCGCCTCCGGCCTGTCGACGTAGGCGCCGAACCCGTCGGCGCAGATGACCGGGGATCCCGTCAGCCTCAGGTACTGGCCGTCGCCCAAGCGCCGCCAGATGTGGTAACCCTCCGCCGGGTCGTCTCCGCAATACCATTCCAGGGCCACCTCGCCTCCGGTGGTCCGCGCCGTCGGCGTGGACGGGGCATCGACCGGGACGGTGCCGCTATCATTGATCGAGGCCAGCACCTGGGTGGACAGATTGTACCCCAGGGGAAGGTGGTTGCCGGGATGATCCGCATCGGAATACGAGGCATATCCGGGAATGACAGGGTCGGGAGGATTCGCGCCCCGGACGGTGGAATCCAGGATGTCAGGCACCAGGATCCGGACGGTCCCCAGCAGGATGGGGCCTCCTGACGGCAACGGTTCTGCAAGCTGCACCCGGAAAAGATCCGGACCCAGGTCACCCGACGCCCCTCCCTCGAATGTCCAGTCCAGGAACTGGGCCGTCCCCTCCATTGACAGCACCAGCTCCCAGCCGTCCACCGGGGCGACGGGGTTCTCGATGACCAGGTAGCCGGTCAGCTCCGTACCCGGATCGACGCGGACCGATGAGGTGGCGAAGGCGGGGTCGAAATAGAACCCCAGCCTGTTGACCGAACCCGGCAGCACTTCCACCCCGAACCCACGACAGGCGATGGCCTCACCTCCCGGAAGTCCGGTCGAAACGAGGGCCGTCACCTCCCCGAAGACCGAGGGCGTCCAGCCGACCGACCAGGTCCGATTTTCACCAGGGGGAATGGAGTAGGGTCCCGATTCCGACATCAGGCTGAATCCCGCATCGCCGGAAATCTGCATGTCCCCGGTCACGGGCAGGGATCCCCGGTTGTAGATCCGCACCGTCCTGGGGACCGATCCGACGGTGAAGGGCAGAACCCCCCAGTCGAGCTGGAGAGTGGATGGATAGATGGCGTACTCGATGTACGGTTCGGTGCACTCCCCGTAGAGCGTGACCCCGCCGCACTCGGTGCCGAGCTCCACTCTTGCCACGAAGGACTGCTCCACGTGGGGGGCGAACTGGACCTCCACCGTCACCGTATCCCCGTACTCCAGAGCGAACGGGCCCTCTCCGGACAGGAGGCTGAACTCCCCGGAGGCGTCATCCAGGCTGACCTCGCCCTCCAGGACCCCACCCCCCTTATTGGTCACGGTGAAGGATTTCTGGTGGATTGTGTCCACGAGCACCTGGCCGAAGTCGAGGCTCAAGGCGCTCCGGCTGCAGGACGGCGGCAGGTACACGCCCCTGCCCTCGAGCCTCACCTCGCCGCAGTTGCCGTCGCCGAACACCAGCGAGCTGACGTCCAGCGTTTCGTCGACGGGAGCATAGGTGATCCACACCGTGTAACTGGAACCGGGCGGCAGCGCCGCCGGATCGATGTTCACCGAAGTCGTGGATGGTTCCCAGGTGAATTCCGGGCTGTCGGCCAGGAACCGGGGCGTGGCGTCCATGACCACGTCCCCGCGGTTGTTCACTGTCGCGGCCTGGACCGCGGTGCGATCCGGCAGGCCCACTGTGCCGAAGTCCAGAGCATTGGGAAAGACCGTGCAGTCGATGTCGAGCCCGCCCACCAGTTCGATGGTCCTGCTCTCGCCGCAGAAGGCCACGGTCATCGTGCCGAAGGTGGGATCGGTAGTGGTCGGGTGGTACATCAGCCATATTGTGAGTTCCCGGCCGGGCCCGATGCGGAAACTGGTCGGCATCGTCGTGTAGTAGAGGTCCTCCTGGGTGTAGGCGGTCTCCGCCATGTCCAGCGACAGGGTCCCGATGACCTCGATCGTATCGGGATTCCGGAGCGTGAAGTGCATCGTGGCGTATGATCCCGGATCGACTCCGCCGAAGTACATCGTGCCCGGCCAGCCGAGTAACCGGGGCTGAGCGTCGATCCCGTCCGGGTTGATCCAGGCGACTGGCGCGGTTGCGCAACCTCCCGCGATCTCCAGGGGATAGAGGTCGACCGCCGCACCGCTGCCGTAGACGGGCTTGTACACCGGGTATCCCGGGGGATCCGCCATGGAGGGCGGATCGAACGGCAGGATGCGGAAAACCACCTTCTGCCCGGGCTCGGGAACCAGGATGTTCGCCCTAGCCAGGGCGATCACCGGGGCCCAGGGATGCGGCGCCCCCATCCCCACCTGGAAGAAGGGGGGCGGACTGACCATGACGTTCGTTCCCAGGACCTCCCAGGTCACGACGGGCTCGGGCCCGGGACTCGTGGCCCGGACCTCGCACTCCCAGCTGTTGACCCCTTCAGCCTGACTGGCATCCAGCAGAAGCAGCCAGCCGGTCACTGCCTGGTAGGGAAGGGTGGTCGTCGTCGTGGTCGTGAGGCCATCGGCGTCGAAGAACATACCGATGGTGTCCTGAGCCTGAACACCCTGGCCCGTAGAACACAATCCCATGCACAAAACCAGGACCAGAATCCGCAACATCGTGATCCCCCTTCAATGGATATGAAAATAACTGAAAATATTCTATCATGATCCGGACACAGGAGGCCAAATTTCCTGCCGGGAAGCGGGAATTGTGGCCGTCACACCAGGTAGAGATCCACCAGCACGACCCCCAGCAGCACCATCCCGATCCACGAGTTGATGGTGAAGAAGGCCTTGTCGATGTGCCTGAGATCGCCGTCGCGGACCAGGGCCTGCTCCCAGGCCAGCAGCCCCGCCATGATGACCACCCCGGCCATCGCGACCGGCCCCAGGGCTTCGGCCCGCCGGAAGGCCCCGGCGATGAACCCGATGGACAGGACGTGGAAGACCCGGGACAGCACCAGAGCGCGTCCGACCCCCAGGCGGGAGGCCAGGGAATGCAGGCCAGCCTTCCGGTCGTAGTCGACGTCCTGGCAGCCGTAGATGGTGTCGAAACCCGCCACCCAGAACATGACGCCGGCGGCGAGCCACAGCGGGAAGGGCGCGAACGATCCGGTCACCGCCAGCCAGGCCCCCACCGGAGCGATGGCCAGGCCCAGCCCCAGCACCAGATGCGCCGCCGCCGAGAACCGCTTCAGGTAGGAATAACCCAGCACGACCAGCAGGGCGACAGGACTCAGCTTGAAGCACAGCGGATTCAGGCGCCAGGCCGCCAGCACCAGCAAGGCGCAGGACAGCAGGACGAAGATCGCCGCACCGGTGACCGACACCTGGCCCGCGGGGATGTGGCGGTCGGCGGTGCGCGGGTTGCCGGCATCGATGTGGCGGTCGATCAGGCGGTTGAAGGCCATGGCGGCGCTGCGGGCCCCCACCATGGCCACCAGGACCCAGCCGAGCACCGGCAGGGGCGGACGGCCGTCCGAGGCCACCAGCAACGAGATCAACGCGAACGGCAGGGCGAAGATCGTGTGCTCGAACTTGATGAGGGAGAGGTAGCGGGCGATCAGGGTCATGCCTCGGGTTCCCCCCACCGCGGCGCCAGGTCCACGTCCACTCCCAGGTGATCGCAGATCCGTTGCACGATGAAATCCACCAGATCGGCCACCGACTGCGGCCGGTGATAGAACCCGGGAGCCGCCGGCAGCACCAGCACGCCCATGGCGCTCAGCCGGGCGAGGTTCTCCAGGTGGTGGGTGGCCATGGGAGTCTCGCGGGGAACGACGATCACCGGGCGGCGCTCCTTGAGGCACACGTCCGCAGCCCGCAACAGGAGCGTCTCGCTGGTGCCGGCGGCGATGCGCCCGGCCGTGCCCATGCTGCAGGGAACGACCACGAAGGGTCCTCCGCGCGCCGATCCGCTGGCCAGGGGCGCGGTGAACTCGCCTTGACCGAACACCCGCAGCCTGCCCGGTCCGATGCCCTGCAGGCCGGCGACAACAGCCTCCACCGGCTGTCCAAGTTCCACCGGCGCGGTCTGGGCGACGGCGCCCGAGGCCACCAGGTTCACGTCGCGACCGGCCTTCAGCAGCACCTCGACCAGGCGGACCCCGTAAGCGAGGCCGCTGGCTCCGGTCCAGCCCACACCGATCGCCGCATGATCGCTCATTTGTCCAGCCTCCCGCCGACGAGGTGCGCGATGCCGAAGGTCTGCCGCTCGATGAAGGTGTCCTTGAACCCGTGCTCCTCGAGCAGGCCGATGAACTCCCGCGGCGTCATGAACGCCGCCATGCTGTTGCTCAGGTATCCGTAGGCCGACCCATCGCGGCCGACCAGCCTGCCCACCAGGGGAACGAAGGCGTTCAGGAGGATGCGGATGGGCCCCGACACGCCCCGGGCCTCGCCCTCCCCTGCCGGGTCGTCCCGGAAGAAGTCCAGGACCAGGATCTGCCCGCCGGGCCGCAGGACCCGCGCGATCTCCTGCACGCCCCGCCGCACGTCGGCGAAGTTGCGGACGCCGAAGCCGACGGTCACGGCATCGACGCCGATTTCCCGGAACGGCAGGGCCAGGGCGTCGGCCGCCGCCAGTTGCAGGCTCTCGGCGCCCCGCTTGCCGCGCGATCCGGCCAGCATCTCGGGGCAGAAATCGGCCGCGACCCAGACCCGCCCCTTGCCCGCAGCCATGGCCGCCAGGGCGAGGTCGCCGGTGCCGGCGCAAAGGTCGAGCACCTCCCAGGCGTCGTGATCGAGCCGGGCGGCCACGCGCTTGCGCCAGGCCTTGTCCCGGTTGAGGCTCAGCAGATGGTTCATGAAGTCGTAGACGCGGGCGATGCGGGCGAACATCGACCGGACGGTCCGGCTGTGGGCTCCGGTGTCGCGCACCGCCCACGATTCGTCGCGGCCGTGGATGTCCTCGAACCTGGCCATCAGGCCCGGTCCCCCCGGAGCCGGGCGAGCAGATCGGACCACTTGCTCGAGACCATGTCCTTCACCTGGGGATCCATCGTGACGATGGGCGGCCACTCGCGCTGGTAGCCCATTTCCCCCGGGAGCTTCGTCGTGGCGTCGATGCCCATCTTCCCGCCGTAGCAGGCCAGATTGGTCGCGTGGTCCAGCTGGTCGATGGGCCCCTCGCTGAAGAACACGTCGCGGGCCGGATCGATGCTGCCGGTCACCCGCCACAGCACCTCGTTCAGGTCGTGGACGTCGACGTCCTCGTCGACGACGATCACCGTCTTGGAGAACATGATCTGGCCCGTGCCCCAGAGCGCCTGGCACACCTTGCGGGCGTGGCCGGGATAGCGCTTCCGGATGGCCACGATCACCAGGTTGTGGAAGCAGGCGGCCACCGGCAGGTGGTAATCCACCACCTCCGGCAGGGGGATCTGCAGCAGCGGCAGGAACAGGCGCTCGGTGGCCCAGCCCAGCCAGCCGTCCTCCATGGGGGGCTTGCCGACGATGGTGGTCAGGTAGACCGGATCGCGCCGGCTGGTGATGCAGGTCACGTGGAAGACGGGGAAGTCCTCGGCCAGGCTGTACCAGCCGGTGTGGTCCCCGAAATCGCCCTCCCGGCGGCGCTCCCCCGGCTCGACGTAGCCCTCGAGGACGAAGTCGGCCTCGGCGGGCACCTCCAGGTCGCAGGTCACGGCCTTGGTCATGGTGACGGGGCGGCCGGTCAAGAACCCGGCGAACAGGGCCTCGTCGATGTCCGGCGGCAACGGGGCCGTGGCCGCGTAGGTCAGTGCCGGCGGTCCGCCGACGGCCACGCAGACCGGCATGCGCGTGCCCTGCTTCTCGTGCTCGGCGAAGTGGGCGGCCCCGGTCTTGTGCACCTGCCAGTGCATGCCCGTGGTGCGCCCGTCGAAGACCTGCATGCGGTACATGCCGATGTTGCGGCGGCCGTTCCCTGGGTTCCGGGTGATGACCAGCGGCGTGGTGATGTAGGGCCCGCCGTCCCCCGGCCAGGTGGTCAGCACGGGCATCACGTCCAGCAGGCCCCGGCGGTCGAGCTCCTCGCCCTGGACGATCACCTGCCGGCAGGGTCCCTTGTCGACCGTCCGCGGGGTGGACCCGCCCCAGTCCTTGAGCTTGCCCAGCATGCGGACCTTGTCCCACAGGCCGGTCGGCGGTCCCATGCCCAGCGGTTCCTTGATGCGCGCGACGGCCTCGTCGATCGATTCGCAGCCCAGGGCCCAGGCCATCCGGCGCCGGCTCGCGAACAGGTTGATGAGCAGGGGCACCGGCTTGCCGTCGGGTCCCTTCGCCTGACGGTCGAGACCCGCGCGCGCGCTGAGTTCGCCCCGGACCGGATTCTCGAACAGGAGGGCGGGCAACTCGCCGGCCTTGACGAACCGGTCGACGATCTCGGTGACCTCCAGGCAGGGATCGACCGGCTCGCTCACCCGCACCAGTTCTCCCCGTTCCTCGAGGAACCGGATGAACGATCGCAGGTCGGCGGCGGGAATGGTCTGGCTCATGCAGGCTCCTGGGACTTGGAATCCAGCGCAACTATCCGGGTCAACCTAGCAGCACCCTCGGCCGCGGGCAAGCGGGTCAGGATTCCGGCTCAGGCTCCCTCCGGGGAGTCATCACCTTCACCTCGCCCAGCAGCTCGCGGATCTCGTAGCGCCGCTGGAGCTCCTCCAGCAGCACCGGGATGTGGTCCTGGTCCAGGCGGGTGTTGATCTCGTGCATCCAGCCGCCCAGCACCACGGCGGCGGGAGCCTGCCGGGTGAAGGCCTCCATCAGAAGTTCCTTGCCCACGACGTGGTAGTGGATCTTCTGCTCCAGGGTCAATTGCTCGCTGATGCCCAGGGCGAAGTGGTTCTCCATCCCTTCCAGGTAACCCCGCCCGGAGATGAACGGGTAGCCCGACCAGAAGGCCAGCACCACGTCACCGGGCCGGGTGAGCCGCTCGATGGCGGCCGCCACCTTCGCCTGGTGGTCGAGGGACCAGACCTCGGCGGTGTCCATCCCCGTCCTGCGCACCCCGAGTTCGAACCCCGAAAGTCCGGCCAGGACCACCACGACGGCCCCGGCCACGAGCCACGGGCGCAGCCGGCGCCGGGTCGGCGCCAGGAGAGCGGCCAGCCCCCGCACCGCCAGGGGAACCAGCAGCGGCCCCCAGGCCGCCGTGAAGTACTGGGGATAGACCGGGTCGGGCAAAAGGCAGGTCCCGGTGTAGGCCAGGAATCCCGCGGCCCACCAGGCGTGAGGCCCGGATCCCTCGCCCCCGCGCCGCACTTCGCGCCAGCCCCACCCCGCCAGCAGGAGCCAGACCAGCAGGTAGGGATGGGTGGCCACGGTCCCGGCGAACACGGCCAAGGCATCCAGCCCCTGATCCAGCGGGCCCGCACCCGGCGCATCGTGAGGGCTGTAGCGCAGGACGTGGTAGCGCAGGTTGTTGAACATGAAGCGGTCGGGATCCCGCAGGAGGAGGCCCCAGACCGGAGCCGTCCCCAGGACCAGCCCGCCGATCAGTCCGGTGACCGCCCCCGGACGGCGGGGCCGCTCCCGGACCAGGTAGGTCACAGCCACCGCCAGGACCAGGGCGCCGGCCCAGACGGCGTACAGCAGGCGCACCCCGACCACCAGCCCGGCCATGACCCCGGCTCCGGCGAACCACCGGACCGACCGGGTCTGCCAGCCTCGGCCCAGGGCCCAGAGAACGCCGAACACCCCCAGGTTCGCCAGGGCGTAGGTCTTGACGGTCACGTTCCAGGACAGGAAGTGGGGATCCAGGGCCACCAGCAGCACCCCCGCCACCGGCAGCCAGCTCTGCGACCCGTACATCCGCCGCAGGAACGACCCCAGCAGCAGCAGGCCCAGCGCAGCCGCCGCCACCGAGACCATCCGCAATCCCACCAGGGATCCGCCCCCCGGACCGCTGAACGGGGCGTACACGTAGGGCAGGACGGGGGTCTGGGGGTAGAAGAAATCCCCGTAGGGAACCAGCCCCGAAGCCGTCAGGCGGGCCGCGCCGGCGTAGTAGCCCTCGTCCCCGTCCACCGGCCTGGTTCCCGCGAGCAGTGCGGCGCCGGCGGCGAAGAGGCCCACGACCACGAAGATCATCAGAAGCTGCGGTTTACGGGCCATGCGCGCTCCGGGGAAATTCGGTCAAGCCGCCGTTGAAACAGGCGATACAAAATCCGGATCATCCACCCAGAGGTTTCCGGGGGAAGGGGTTATTTCCCCTGGATTGTACCTTCTGCGCCACAGTTGGCCAAACCGGAAAGAGATCACGTGACCAAGGTCGACACCAGCTTTCTCGCCGAGCTCAAGGCCTCGGGACGCCTCCCCTCGCCCACGGGGGTGGCGTTGACGATTCTCGAACTCACCCGCAAGCCCGACACCAGCACCGAGGACCTGGTCGAGGTCCTCAAGGGGGATCCGTCCCTCGCCGGCCAGGTCCTGAAGTACGCGAACTCCGCCGAGATGGGCAGCCGCACGGAGATCACCTCGCTCAACGACGCCCTGGTGCGGCTGGGCATGAGCATGGTGCGCCAGCTCTGCCTGGGGTTTTCCGTCCTGTCCAACGCCCGCAGCGGCCCCTGCCCGCGCTTCGACTACCAGCGTTACTGGGCCCGCTCCTTGGCCACGGCCGTCAGCTGCCAGGTCCTCAGCCGCCGCATCTCCTCGGTCAGCCCCGACGAGGGCTTCACCTGCGGCCTGCTCGGACACATCGGCAGCCTGGCCCTGGCGAGCGTGTACCCCGACGAATACTCCCGCATCCTGGACGCCTGGAACGCCGGTTCCAACGCCGAGCTGAGGAAGCTCGAACAGGACACCCTGTCCATCGACCATCATCAGGTCAGCGCGGCGATCTTCAAGGACTGGGGCCTGCCCGAGTATTACCAGCAGGCGGTCCTCAATCAGGACGACCTCGCCTGGATCGGGGGACCGGGCCACGCCCCGGAGCGCGGGCGCTCCGAGAAGCTCGCCAACCTGCTCAACATCGCCGATCTCGCCGCCGAGATCTGCCTCGAGGACGGCCCGGAGCGGCACCGGCTGGTGCTGGATTTCGTCCACGTCGGGGAGGCCCACCAGA
>Ga0180009_10001228_pt1 | contig 31954 bp, 25 predicted proteins | sample OS_PC_MetaG_FD_123537 | JGI IMG/M metagenome (GOLD analysis project Ga0180009, IMG submission 123537) | Groundwater microbial communities from the Aspo Hard Rock Laboratory (HRL) deep subsurface site, Sweden - OS_PC_MetaG | ecosystem: Environmental > Aquatic > Deep subsurface > Groundwater...
CCTCAGTCCAAATGAATTTCGAACGCTGTGGAATAACAGCCAGGGGCGGATGACCCAAGCAAACAAAATGGAGGTTGCCCTAAAAGCCGCTTAGTTTCGTCTTGACATCCCGGGGACAGTACACAGGCAACTGGGGCCAAACCTGTATCTCATGGGTAGTCCGTGTAATCGACAATGGTGTCCCTGGGGCAGTTAGCTTTTCTAAACAGTCTAGTGCTGTTTCACCGGAAAGTTACAATGGAGAAATAGTCTCGACCGACCCACCTTACTACGACAATATTGGTTATGCTGATTTGAGCGATTATTTTTATATCTGGCTTCGTCGTTCTTTACAAATGGTTTATCCAGGTCTTTTGAACACAATGCTTACACCAAAGACTGAGGAATTGATCGCCAGCCCGTATCGACATAACGGTAACAGAGCCAAGGCTGCTGCGTTTTTTGAAAATGGGCTTGGCAGCGCGATTGGCCAGTGGCGCCAACATGGCCATCGTGACTACCCGACCACCGTGTTTTATGCATTCAAGCAAGCCGAGACGGACGCATCAGGCACGGCCTCGACAGGCTGGGAAACCTTTATATCCGGTGTGATCAATCAAGGTTTTGCCATAACGGCAACTTGGCCGCTTCGGACGGAGCGTTCGGTTCGAAGCGTGGCTATCGGCACCAACGCCTTGGCCTCCTCCGTGGTCCTCGCCTGTGTTCCCCGGGCAATCGACGCCCCCTTGGCCACACGCCGCGAATTCCTCAACGAACTGAAGCGGGAACTGCCGGATGCGCTCCGGTTGCTTCAGAGCGGCAACATCGCCCCGGTGGACCTGGCCCAGGCGGCCATCGGGCCGGGCATGGCGGTGTTTTCCCGCTACGCAAAGGTGGTTGAGGCGGACGGTTCGCCCATGACCGTCCGCACGGCCCTGACCCTGATCAACCAGATACTCGATGAGGTGCTGGCCGAACAGGAAGGCGAGTTCGACGCCTATACGCGCTGGGCCGTGGCCTGGTTCGAACAATACGGCGTTCAGGAAGGCCCGTACGGCGTGGCCGAGACCCTTTCCAAAGCCAAAAACACCTCGGTGCAGGGGCTCGCTGAAGCCGGTATCGTCAACAGCCGGTCGGGATCGGTCCGGCTCCTTGGCCGCAACGATTTACCCGCCGACTGGGACCCTGCCGCGGACCCGCGCCTGACCGCATGGGAAGCAACCCAGCATCTGATCCGGTCCCTGGATCAGGCGGGAGAAAGCGGGGCGGCCGACCTGCTGAGACAACTCGGCGGCGACTATGGCGACAAGGCCCGGGATTTGGCCTATCGACTGTTCAGCATATGCGAACGAAAAAAATGGGCCCAGGAGGCCCTGGCCTACAACAGCCTGGTCATTGCCTGGCCGGAACTGGTGCGGCTGGCTGGCCGGGAAAAATCCCGGGGACAATCCCAGGAAGACCTGTTCCAATAGGAGGTCTGACAAATGGCGCTCAGCAACAGTGAACGGATCGGCAAGGGGCTCGAGCTGTTACGCGACGGTCTTGCCCCCTTTTTGGAGCGTGAGATGGAAGCGGAATACGGAGAAGGGTGGCTGGACAATGCCGCCGGTTCCTTCTCCAAATCCTCCGACGTGATCGAGGGGGGCAAAATTAAGAGCGACGCCTACGTGTATCTCCAGATCATGTGGAATCATTGGAATTCCGTCTTCAAAAAGCCTCTGGGGCACGCCGAGCGTTCCTTTGTCAGCGAACTCCGGGAGATTCGCAACAAGTGGGCCCACCAGGAGGCCTTTTCCTACGACGACACCTACCGCGCCCTGGATACCATGGCCCGGTTGCTCAAGGCGGTATCGGCTACTGAAGCCGAAGAAGTATCCAAGCTGGCCCAGGAGGCCATGCGCACCCGCTTTGCCGAACAGGCCCGGCTTGAAACCCGCCGCAAGTCCGTGCAACCCATTGAAGGCAGCCCGCAGGCGGGTCTGCGGCCCTGGCGGGAAATCGTGATTCCCCACCCGGATGTGGCCACCGGCCGCTATCAGCAGGCTGAATTCGCGGCCGACCTCGAACAGGTCCGCGCCAACAAGGCGACCGCCGAATACGGCGACGCCAAGGAATTCTTCCGGCGCACCTATTTGACTATCGGCTTGAACGACCTGCTCAAGACCGCCCTGCTGCGGCTTACCGGCCGTGGCGGGGACCCGGTGGTGGACCTTCAGACCAATTTCGGCGGCGGCAAGACCCACTCCATGCTAGCCCTGTTCCATCTGTTCTCCGGAATTGCCGCCAATGAACTGGCCGGCGTGGAGGCCCTGCTCCAGGAAACCGGCATCGGCAAGGCGCCCAAGGCCTGTCGCGCGGTTCTGGTGGGCACGGCCTTGAACCCCGGACAGCCTCAACGCAAATCCGACGGAACGGAGATTCACACCCTTTGGGGCGAGCTGGCCTGGCAGTTGGGCGGCAGGGACGCGTATCAGATGGTGGCCGGTAACGATCAAAACGGCACCAGCCCCGGCTCCCAGGTCCTGGGCGAGCTGTTCGAACTGCACAGCCCCTGCCTGATCCTGATCGATGAGTGGGTGGCCTACGCCCGTCAATCGTACGGCAAGTCCAACCTCTCGGGCGGCAGCTTCGACACCAACATGAGCTTCGCCCAGGCCATTACCGAGGCGGCCCGGGCCACGCCCGAGACCCTGCTGGTGGCCAGCATACCGGCCTCGGACATCGAGATCGGCGGCGAAGGAGGCAAGGAGGCCCTGGACAAGCTGAAAAACACCTTCGGCCGCATGGAGTCTCCCTGGCGTCCGGCCAGTGCGGAAGAGAGTTTCGAGATCGTCCGGCGCCGCCTGTTCGAACCCATGATCGAACCCCAGGCTTTTGCCTCCAGGGATGCCGTAATCAGGGCTTTCGGCCAGTTGTACCGGTCTTCCCGGGGCGATTTTCCGCCGGGGACCGCTGAAGGGGACTATGAAAGGCGGATAGAAAAGGCTTATCCCATTCACCCCGAACTGTTCGACCGCCTGTATGAGGACTGGGGCAGCCTGGAGCGCTTCCAGAGGACGCGCGGGGTGTTGCGGCTGATGGCGGCGGTCATATCGGAGCTCTGGATTCGGAATGACGCCTCACTGCTGATCATGCCTTCATCCGTGCCCATGGACGCTTCGCCGGTCCAGTCGGAACTGACGAGGTACCTCGAGGACAACTGGCGTCCGGTCATGGAACGCGACGTGGACGGCCCGGAAGCCCTGCCCTTGAAAATGGACAGGGAAACGCCGACCCTGGGCCGGTATTCCGCCACCCGCCGGGTCGCCCGGACCATATTCGTCGGCTCGGCTCCGATCGCCAAGACCAAGAACCCCGGCATCGACGACCGGCGGATCAAGCTGGGCTGCGTCCAACCCGGCGAGAGCGTGGCGGCCTTCGGCGACGCCCTGAGACGGTTGACCGACCAGGCCACGCACCTCTACGTGGACGGCAAGCGATTCTGGTTCTCCACCCAACCAAGCGTCACGCGCCTGGCCCAGGACCGGGCCGCCCAGCAGAATATCGATGACGTCTGGGAAGAACTGAAAACCCGCCTGCGGGCCGACAAGCAGCGAGGGGACTTCCACGCCTTGCACCCCGCCCCGGCATCGAGCGGGGATGTGCCGGACGAACCGGAGGCGAGGCTGGTCATCCTAGACCCGGAAAAGCCTCACACCGGCAAGACAAAGGACAGCGAGGCGATCCGGGAGGCCGACACCATCCTGAAAAAACGGGGCAACAGCCCAAGATTCTACAAAAACATGCTGGTCTTTCTCGCCCCGGACAGGACCAGGCTCGACGACCTGGAGCAGGCCATCCGCCAATACATGGCCTGGAAGTCCATCCTGGTGGAAAAGGAAAGCCTGAACCTGGATGCCTTCCAGTCGAATCAGGCCAAGACCAAGACCGAGCAGTCCGATGACGCGGTCAAGGCCCGGATCAAGGAGGCCTATTCCTGGATACTGGTCCCTGTCCAGCCGGATGCCCAAGGCGAAATGGAATGGCAGGAATCGCGGCTTCCGGGCCAGGATGACCTGGCGGTCAAGGCCAGCAAGAAGCTCAGAAACGACGAGAACCTGATCACCGAGTTTTCCGCCGCCCGTCTGCGCCTGGAACTGGACCGCTACCTCTGGAAAGACGTCGAGCATATCGGCCTGAAAAAGCTGTGGGACTATTTTGCGATCTACCTGTACCTCCCTCGGTTGAAAGACAGCCGGGTGCTGATCGATGCGGTTCAGTCCGGCGTTCAGATGATCACCTGGCAGGAGTTCTTCGCTTACGCCGGGGCATGGGATGAGGAAAAACAGCGCTACATGGGGCTGAAGTGCGGGGAAAGGGCCTCGATTGTCCTGGACGATGAAAGCCTGCTCGTCAAGCCCGAACCGGCCCTGAAACAGAAGCAGGTCGAAGCGATACCGCAACCCGGACCGATTCCGGACCCAGAACCCGGACCTGGACCCGGACCGTGGCCTGGGCCTGATACTGATCCTGGCCCCAAGCCGGTGAAAAAGCCGCGGCGCTTCTACGGCACGATACAACTCGATACCCTGCAGATCAGTTCCAATGCCGGGAAGGTGGCGGAAGAGGTCATCCAGCACCTGACTTCCCTGGTGAACTCGGATGTGGAGATAACACTGGAGATCAGGGCGGAAATCCCTGATGGCGCACCGGATCACGTGGTGCGAACCGTGAACGAGAACTGCAATACGCTCGAGTTCAGGAGCTTCGGCTTTGAGGAAGAATGATCTTGATTTAATGAAGTGCCGTGAACGGGGTCCATATAATTTCTTTCATAAGGGGTGAACAAGATGGCTCCGGTATTGAAATATCACAATGCCCGTTCGACGGCTTATGACGTCAAGAGGGAAATGGAAGAACGGCTGAACGGGAAAATTTCCGCCAGACCCTGGAATATGTACGAGCCTGATCATACGCTTTGGTGGTTAGTCCCATCGACCAACAACTGGCCGGCCTATATGCACGGCAAGTTTTTCTTTTCACAGGACCGGGCGCCCGAGAATCACCTGTTTTGCGGGCTGCATATCGAGAAAGGGCTCGATCCATCCGTTGAGGGAGCATATTCTTCACCCGCCTGGAAACGGATGATTATGCGAGAAGACTGGCTTTGGCATGCCTTTAGTAAAGATATAGGGTCCAATAAAATGGTGGAGGCATTAAACAGGATCAGTGAAAACTGCCATGTTCCAGTAATAATAAGAATGGAGGCTGCCATTGCAGAAATCCCGGGATCATTTGATCCTAGGGCGGCTCGGCCTGAGTGGGACTTGATAATCTGGAGTTGGGAGGCGAATGGATTACAGACAATTAAAACATCAACCCCAAGCCTCATATTGAGGGAAATTGAAAAAGCCAGTTCTTTAATTGGGATAAAGCAAGATATCGCCCAAATAGTCAATTCCGCCTGGGTCTGGATCGATCTTTTCATCGGAGTGCAATGTGAACTTTCAACCAGCCAACAAACTCAGTCAGATTATGAAGCCGCCGACCTTTATGATAATGTCCTTTTTAATCTGATACACTGGTTTCGATAGTTGTAGTTTACACCCGGTTTTTTAGCCCTCAATCCTCATACCCCAGTATTTTTTCCGCCAGGGTGATGAAGTCCATGGCCCGTTGCAGGGCGACCAGGGGGACGTGGGCTTCCACGTCCGGGGCCAGCATGACGGCCGTCTGTTCGGCTACGCCGGGCTTGACTCCGGGAAACGGGGTCTCGAAGCCGACCGGCGCCCAGTCGAACGACCCGCGCGGGCAGCGATAGAGGTCCTCGAGGGGCATGAGGCGGTACGCGTTTTCCGCGGTCATGACCTCGATGCCCCAACGCCCGCCGGACGACCAGTCGGCATGGTAGGAAAACGGGACGCCGGCCCGGGTCTTACCCGCCCCCACGAACCGGTCTCCGCTCCGGTGCCAGGGCAGGGAGCCCTGTTGCAGGGCCGTCAGGTTCTCGGGCGGGCCGATCAGGTCGTGGGCCATGGCGATCACGTGCAGGGAGTTGGCGATTCCCCAGCGCTGGTACACCTCGGGACGCTCCTTGTCGAAATCCATGGCCCGGACCAGTTCGGTGAAGGTGTAACGGCAGGACGTGGCCCCGCCCTCGGCCGCGACCAGGGACTTGAGTTGCCACAGGTTGGGATAGGCCAGCCGGTTGTAGGCCACCCGCACCCGGGCCCGGGCCGCGTCGGCCCGGCCTTGCAGTTCGGCCAGGGGCCCGCGGGTCAGGGCGCCCGGTTTTTCCACCAGGATGTTCCTGTGCCCGCACTCGATGGCCGCTTCCGCCGCCGTGACCAGCTCGTGAATGGGCAGGGCGACAATGGTCAGATCGAATCCGCCGAGTTGGCGCAATCCGCGCTCGAACCCGCCGGGAACCGCCTCGATCCCGTACCGTTCCCGGCACCGGCCGGCCGTGGCTTCCGAGCGGCAGACCATGCCGAAGCGCCGCACGCCGAGTTTTTTCAGGGCTTCGGCATACTGCCCGGCCATCCAGCCGGCCCCGACGATCAGGACCTCGAAATTGGAATAGTCCCGGGACTTCAATGAGATCAGATGTTGGTACGACACGTGGCGCCCCTCGATCAGGTCACGGGACAGACCCGGCACTCGCCGCCCCTGACCTTTTCCACGTGGCGGTTGAAGGCCGCGAGCAAGGGCAGGTGCAGGGCCTTGGATTCCCGGAAGGGAGTCAGGGCACAGGCCCCGGAGGACAGGATTTCCCGGGCAAATACCGTGGTCAGCCGGCTTTGCCAGGGCAGTTCGAAGTCCAGCACCTCGACGCGGCCCTGTCCCGGCGAATCGATGATCACGCGGCCCCCGGCTTCGTCCACTTCGATTCGCTCTCCGGGCCTGGAGATCACAATCACCAGGGGCGACTCGGACCCGGCTTGAGAAGTCAGGGAGAACCGGCTGCCGTCGCTGAAACGGCCGGCCAGGGTCCCGGTCAGTTCGATATACCCGTCCCGCTTGGAATCGTGCACTCGGTCGTCCAACCCCTCGGAATCGACTTCGTATTCGAGCCGGTCCGTGAAAAAGGCCGCCAGATCGATGAAATGAAGGGCGCTGGTGGCCAGCCCCCAATCGCCGCCCGAAACCGTGAACTCGAAAGGCCGCCCCTCGAGCCGGGCCTTCAAATTCCGATAGGCCGCGGCCATGCGCCGCGGGCAGTTGATCCAGGCCTCGACCCCGGTTTCCTCGATCCGGGCTTCGGCCCGGTCGAAGGCTTCCACGGACTGGAAGGCCACCTTTTCCAGGACCATGCTCGAGACCGAGGAGACCGCCAGCAGGCTTTCCAGGGCCTCCGGTCTTTCCCGGGCGTTGGTGGCGATGACGGCCAGGTCCAGCCGGGGAGGCAGGTCGCGGATGTCGGTGGTGAAGGAAATGGAACGGATGTTTTCGTTCGCGGGCGTTTCGTCATACCGGGACCGGGCCAGGTTCAGGCATTCCGGCGAAACGTCCATGACGTATAGCTCGACCGGACGGGCCAGACCGGCCAGGCCCTGCAAGTGCCGGCTTCCCAACTGGCCGGCCCCGATGACGGCCGCGGTCTTCATGGACGGGATACAAGGTGGGGGCTGGCGTTCATTGGGGGTTTTTTGCGGGCTCCCGAGGTCCGGATCGGGGACCTGATCCGGGAAGCTCCGGCTTCCCTCCTGGTTGTATCACGACGCTGTTCCCGGCCAGGGCCGGGTGATTTTAGATGGGGTGTTAACCGCTGGCCCCCAAACGAGATCTTGGGAACCAGCAACAAAGGGACCGGAGTCCCGAACCGTCGTTCTTCAGAACCCGCATTCCCGGCAAGCCGGGGCCAATCTACTCCGACTTCCCGGCTTTTTCCCCGCCTGTTTCCCCGGTTTTTTTCTCCGGCGGCTTCTCTGCTTCTTCCTTCTGTTTCTGCTCGGCTTCCCAGGCGGCAGTGGCCGCGTTCTGCTCTTCTATCTTCTGGCGGCAGGCCTTGATCTGTTCCAAGGCCTGGGAATGGTACCCGGTGTCCGGATAGTTCTTGACCAGACTGATGAAGCGCCCCAGGGCGGCCGGGTACATATTCAGTTTGTAGTAGAACTGCCCGACATACCACTCGTGGCCGGCCAGGGCGTTCTGGGCATCCGTGATCCGGGCCAGGGCCATGCTGGCGAACCGGCTGTCGGGAAAGGTTTCCCTGAGCCGGGTGAAGGTCTGGATGGCCTCGACCGTGGGGGTCTGGTCCCGGTCCGGGCCCTGGATCTGCTGGAAGTTGCACATCCCGATCTGATAGATGACGTAAGGAATGGCTTCGTTCTTGGGATGCAGCCGTTCGAACTCCCGGTAGGCTTCGGCCGCTTCGATATAGAGTTCCTTGAAGTACAGGGAGTCGGCCATCTTGAGTTCGGCCAGAATCGCGTATTTGCTGTAAGGGTAGCGGTCTTTGAGCTCCCGGAAGATCAGGGCCGCGGTCCGGTAGTTCTCGTTGTCCAGGGCCTCCATGCCGTCCTGCGCCAGTTGGTCCGGCAGGACCTCGATCTCGGAGCCTTCGTCCCCGAACAGGCTCTTGAAAATTCCGCAGCCGGTGGTCAGGGGCATGAGCAGAACGGCCGCCAGGCAGATCAAAAGGCCTTGATTGAACAGTTTTTTCAAACGCACCTGTTAAATCCTTTGGTCAGCGTCGGCTGAAATGGTCTTCGATGTATTTTTCGGCCATGAAGGCCGCGTTGGCCCCGTCGCCGACAGCGGTGGAAATCTGGCGGAACTTTTTGGCCCGAACGTCTCCCGCGGCCCAGACACCCGTCTGGGACGTTTGCAGCAGGTCGTCGGTGACGACAAAACCGGCATGGTCCAGTTCCACGAACCCGGCCAGGCAGGCCGTAACGGGCTTCATGCCCACGAACATGAACACGCCTTCCACGGCCAGATCGGACTCGTCGCCGGTCTTGAGGTCCCTGCACCGGACGCCCCGGACCATGCCCGCGTCGTTGGACCGGATTTCGGTCAGGACCGAAGACCAATGGACCTCGACCTTGGGTTCGGCCAGAATCTTTTCCCGGAGGATGCCGGTGGCCCTGAGTTCGTCCCGGCGGTGGAAGAGGTGGACCCTGGAGGCGAAGCGGGTCAGAAACAGGGCTTCCTCCACGGCCGTGTCCCCGCCCCCGACCACGGCCACTTCCACGTCGCGGTAGAAGGGGCCGTCGCAGGTGGCGCAGTAGGAAACGCCCTTGCCGATCATGGCCGCCTCGCCGGGCACGCCGAGTTTCTGGGGCTGGGAGCCGGTGGCGATGATCAGGCACTTGGCCGCAATCTCGCCGTCGGCCAGCCGGATGCGGATCGAATCGCCGTCGCGTTCGAGACCAATGACCTCGCCGCTGGCGATATCGAGGTCGAACCGCTCGGCCTGCTGCCTCATGCGGTCCACCAGTTCGAAGCCGGAAACCCCTTCGGGAAAGCCGGGATAGTTGTCCACCCAGTGGGTGTTCAGGACCTGGCCGCCCGGGGAGAGCATTTCCACGAGGCGGGTCCTGAGTCGGGCACGGGCCGCGTACAGGCCGGCCGTCAGCCCGGCCGGGCCGCCGCCGACGATAACCAGGTCCAGGTCCGCCTCGCTCAAGGCTAGAGGGCCTTTTCGATGGCGCTGACGATCTGGGACTTGGCCACCGCGCCGGTGATCTGCTCCGCGACCTGGCCGTCCTTGAAGACGATCAGGGTGGGGATGGCCCGGATACTGTATTTGCCCGGGGTCTGCGGGTTTTCGTCCACGTTCATCTTGGCCACGGATACCCGTCCGACGTACTCGTCGGCCAGTTCCGCGACGGTGGGTCCGATGGCTTTGCACGGTCCGCACCAGGCGGCCCAGAAGTCCACCAATACGGGTCGGTCCGCTTTGAGGACCTTTGCTTCGAATTCAAGATCGGTCACTTCGATTAAATTTTCACTGGCCATGGGGAACTCCTTGTGCAAAAAATACAGATACGATATACAGAAGCGGCATATCTGTCAACCGTTATCACCCGCGCACCCGGGCCGCGCGTCCGGGGCGAGGAGCGAATTTTGTCTAAAACCCGAACCGCTTACGTGTGCGGCGAGTGCGGCTACCGCTCACCGAAGTGGCTGGGCCGCTGCCCGGCCTGCGAGTCCTGGGACTCCATGACCGAGGCCATCCTTTCCACTGAATCCCGGCCGGCGGGCGGACGGCGGGCCGAGGCCCGACCGATGACCCTGGACCAGGTCCGCCTCGAGGAAGAAGGCCGGCTCCAGACCGGGCTGGTCGAACTGGACCGGGTCCTGGGCGGCGGGGTGGTGCCCGGATCGGCGGTCCTGCTGGCCGGGGAGCCGGGCATCGGCAAGTCCACCCTCCTGCTCCAGGCCGCCTCCGGAGTGGGCCGTCGCCAGGGACGGCTCTTGTACGTCTCGGGCGAAGAATCCCCGGCCCAGCTCAGACTCCGGGCCGAACGCCTGAAACTCGACCTGAGCCTTTTGACCGTTCTCGCGGAAACCTCCCTCGAAGCCATCCTGGCCGTGGCCCGGGATTCGGCCTGGGACATCCTGGCCCTGGACTCGATCCAGTCCGTGGCCTCGACCGACATCGGCTCGGCCCCGGGCAGCCTGGTTCAAATCCGGGAATCCGCGTCCCGGCTGATCGCCCTGGCCAAAACCGAAAACCGGCCGGTCTGGCTGGTGGGACACGTGACCAAGGAGGGGGCCATCGCCGGCCCCAAAGTCCTCGAGCACATGGTCGACACCGTCCTCTACTTCGAAGGGGAACGGGGACACAATCTTCGAATACTGCGCAGCTTCAAAAACCGGTTCGGCTCGGTCAACGAGATAGGCGTCTTCGAAATGAAGGACGTGGGCCTGGTCGAAGTGACCAACCCGTCGGCCCTGTTCCTGGCCGAACGCCCCGACGGGGCCCCCGGATCGGTGGTCGTGCCGACCATGGAAGGCACCCGCCCCATCCTCGTGGAAATCCAGGCCCTGGTCTCGGCCTCGGGCCTGGCCATGCCCCGACGCCAGGCCCTGGGCGTCGACCCGGCCCGACTGTCCCTGCTGACCGCGGTTCTGGAAAAAAAGGTCGGCATGCGCCTGTACGATCGTGACGTTTTCGTCAACGTAACCGGCGGCGTCCGGGTGGTCGAACCCGCCCTCGACCTGGGACTCGTGGCCGCGGTGGCATCCAGCTACCAGGAACGGCCCGTGGACTACGAGGCGGTGTTTCTGGGCGAAGTCGGCCTGGCCGGCGAAGTGCGGGGGGTCAGCCGCCTCGAGACCCGGCTCCGGGAGGCCGCCCGGTTGGGTTTCAAACGGGCCGTTCTGCCCCGGTCCGACCAAAAACGCCTGGGCCGGCGGGCCGGCCTGGACCTCGTCGGCCTGGGATCGGTGGCCGATCTGCTCGAGTGGATGGCCTGAAGGCCCCCGGCCTGTCGTGAGGAAGTTTGGAAACGATACGCTTGGGCTCTCAAGCAAGTGCCGGATTCCAACTATTGAAATAGAACGGAAAAATCATTTGGGAGGTGGACAATGGCTACTCACATGAACATCGGCTACCAGCTGACTCGTCGAGCCCTGCTGGACCCGGACAAGGAAGGCCTGGTCTGCGAAGGAACGAGGCTGACCTTCGCCCAACTCAACGAACGGGCCAATCGTCTGGCCCACGCCATGGCGAAACTGGGCGTTGGCCGGGGCGACCGGGTCGGGGTCCTGGCCTTCAACGAGGTCGAGTACTACGACCTGCTCTTCGGTCTGGGCAAGATCGGGGCCATCCTGGTGCCGATCAACTATCGTCTGGCCGGGCCTGAAATGCAGTTCATCCTTTCCGACGCCGAGGCCAAGGTCTTCGTCTTCGGCCCGGAATATGTCGAAATCGTGGACTCGTTTCGCAATGACATTCCGGCCGAAACCTTCCTGGCCATTTCCGACTCCCCGCCGGAATGGGCCCGTTCGTACGCCGATGTGGTTTCCACGGCCTCGGCCTCGGAACCCCCGCTCCAAGGCCGGGACGACGACACCCTGACCATCCTCTACACCTCGGGCACCACCGGCCGCCCCAAGGGCGCGGAACTGACCCACGCCTATTATTTCTGGAGCAACGTCAACCTGCTGGCCACGGTCGGCCAGTCCGGCGACACCCTGCTCATCGCCCTGCCCCTGTTCCATATCGGCGCCCTGGCCGGCCCGCCCCTGGCCGTCCACGGCGGCCAGAAGGTGGTCCTGTTGCGCACCTTCGACCCGCAGCGGTTCCTGGAGCTTATCCAGGAGGAGAAGGTGACCTCCTTCGGCTCGGTCCCGGCCCTGCTCATGTTCCTCAAATTCGTCCCGGACTTCGAGAAATACGACTTCAGCTCGGTCCAGGTCATCCTGGTCTACGCCGCCCCGGTCCCGGTCAGCCTGCTCAACGAATACGAAGCGGCGGGCATCGAGGTCCGCCAGCTTTACGGCATGACCGAAGCGAACACCGGCACGGTCCTGGCCGCCGAATACGCCCACTCCAAGGCCGGCTCCTGCGGCAAGCCCTTCATGCACACCGAACTGCGCATCGTGGACCTCGAAGGCAACGATCTGGGCCCGGAAGAGACGGGCGAGGTCTTGATGAAGGGCCCGAACATGATGAAGGGCTACTGGAACCGGCCGGAGGCCACGGCGGAAACCATCGTCGACGACTGGCTCCATACCGGAGACATCGCCCGGATGGACGCGGACGGCTTCTACTACATCATGGACCGCAAGAAGGACATGATCATCTCCGGCGGGGAAAACATCTACCCGGCCGAGATCGAAGACGTGCTCCTGACCCACCCGGCCATCGCCGACGTGGGCGTGATCGGTTTCGACCATGAGAAATGGGGCGAGGCGGTCCGGGCCGTGGTCCAGCTCAAACCCGAGCAGAAGCTGACCGAATCCGAGCTGATCGCGTGGTGCCAGGACCGGATCGGCCGCTTCAAGATTCCCAAATCCGTGGTCTTCACCGATGTCATTCCCCGCACGCCCACGGGCAAGATACTCAAACGCGTCCTGCGGGACCAGTTCAACGAGTAACCCCGAATCCGTCCCGGTCCCCCGGGCGATCCGGGGGCCGGGGCTTCCTGGGAAACCTGATTTCAAAACCAGGCAAAACTGGGGACAGTCACCTATTTTCCCGTTTCCCCGGGGGAAACGGGAAAATAGGTGACTGTCCCCAGTTTTAGATTGGTATGAGCTATCATCAATCCCATGACATCTCACAAGGTCTGGATACTCGCGCTGGCCCTGGCCGCGTCCCTGGTTTGCCTGTCCGGCTGCCGGGCCTTCCGCTACAGCGTCGTCGACGACTACCGGGACCGCCCCGGCGTCCGGGACGGACTGAACTGCGCCCTGAAGTTCGGCCCGGCCGGTCGGGATCGGGCCGAAGCGCTCCGGACCGAACCCGACTGCCTGTTTTTCACCATGGCCTCGAGTCCGGACCCGCGCCTGCGCGACCTGGGGCGGGCCCTGGCCCGTTTGCCGGACGTCAATCACGGCCCGGTCCCGGCCCGGGCCCTGGCCGAAATCTATGGCCTGGCCCGGGAGGCCGACCCGGCCCGGTGGACGGTTCTGAGCGCCCTGGCCGCCGAAAACCCGGGGCCGGACCAGTTTGGCGGCTCCCTCCAGGGCCTGCTCTGGATGACTGAACAAGGTCCCGTCTCCGGCCGGACCCTGGTCCGCCTCGGCCCGGCCGGCCTGCTCGACTACGCCTGGCAGACCCTGCCCGGCCGGCTGAAAAGCCCGGCCCGGGTCCTCGACTTCCTGGCCGGCAACTTCTCCTACCAGCCGGACCGGTACCAGGCCCGGGGCAAGCGGGAATTCTTTCGGGACAAATACGGCGACTGCACCGAATTCACCCTCCTGGGGGGGTATCTGTTGGGGCGGCTCGGCCTGGATGTCCAGGTCCTCCTGACCCGGCCCATGGCCTTCATGGGCCACATCTCCCTGATCTTCCGCGACCGCCGGGGCTACTGGCTCCTGGACGCCAGCCGGGCGGCCATTCTCCGGTCCATGGCCCGAAAGGGCGGGCCTCGCGGCCCCGTCGATCGCTTCCTCCTCCCCCAGATGCAGGGCTTCGACCGCATCCTCGGACCGGCCGCCGATCCCGAGGCCCTGGTCGAACACTACCGCCAAGGCGGCAGGACCATGGTCCCCTTCCGCCTTCTGGCCTTTGCCGGGTACCAGAGAGTCATCGAGGCCCTCGGCCGCGAAGACGGCCAATGGTGGGATTTTTAGGAGTCCGGGTTGACGGACCCGGGGGCCGCCGATATCTTTTATCAAGAATGGTTTTAACCCGGATTTTGCAGTTGGGTTCGTAGCGAGGCGTCGAAATGCATGGCGAAACGCGAAGTTGGACCGGTTTTGGGCCGCGGGCGTATTATACGATACGTCGAGGTCAAAAAGCGGGAAACGAGCGTTGCAGCACGCAGTTCGGCGCCGCAGTAGAAGAAAACTGCAAAATCCGGGTTTAAGCAAAGAATGGTCAGCCCCAACCACCCGAAAAATCGCCGGCGCTGAACCATCGGGAGAACCGACGATTGGCTGACCACAGGCTCCGGCTCGAAAAAATGATCGAAACCCTTCGGGAAACGGGACATCGCCTGACCCCGCAACGACTGGCCGTCCTCAAGGTCCTGTCCCTCAGCGAGGGTCACCCGAGCGCGGAACAGGTCTATGAGCAGGTCAAAGATGATTTTCCCACCACCAGCCTGGCCACCATCTACAAGACCATCAATCTGCTCAAGTCCGTGGACCAGGTCCTCGAACTGGGGTTCGCCCATGCCAGCAGCCGGTACGACGGCAACAAACCCTATCCTCACCCCCACGTCATCTGCACCCGATGCGGCCGGGTCGTGGACCCGGAACACACGGCCATGAGGGAGTTGTCCCGGGACGTCGCCATCGACACCGGTTTTCGGATCACCCATCACCGCCTCGATTTTTACGGGCTTTGCCCCGACTGCCAGGAGGCGGATTAGATGGGGGGGATTTTTTTTAACGTGTTACGGAGAATCATTTTCCATTGACAACCAGAATCCGAACCAAGGCCCCGGCCGGCTTCAACCCGCCCGCAAAAGTCGGGTTCAAAGACCGGCCGGCAACCGGAAACCAACTCGAACAACCGAAGCAATGTATTCAAAGCAGCACGGTGCATAACTCCAGACAACAAAAGGAGGAAACATTATGAACGAAGATGGCAAGAAAAAACCCATAGCCGGCGGCGGCACGTCGAACCGGGACTGGTGGCCGAACCAGTTGAACCTCAAGATTCTTCATCAGAACTCTCACCTGAGCAATCCGATGGGCGAGAAGTTCAACTACGCCGAGGAATTCAAGAAACTCGATCTGGAGGCCCTGAAGAAGGACCTCCAGGCGCTGATGACCGACTCGCGGGACTGGTGGCCGGCCGATTACGGTCACTACGGGCCGCTCTTCATCCGGATGGCCTGGCACAGCGCGGGCACATACCGCATGGGCGACGGCCGGGGGGGCGCGGGGTCCGGCACCCAACGCCTGGCGCCCCTCAATAGCTGGCCGGACAACGTGAACCTGGACAAGGCGCGTCGTCTGCTCTGGCCGATCAAGCAGAAATACGGCAGCAAGATATCCTGGGCCGACCTCATGATCCTCGCCGGCAACTGCGCCATCGAGTCGATGGGGTTGCAGACCTTCGGCTTCGGCGGCGGGCGCGAGGACGTCTGGGAGCCGGAAGAGGACATTTACTGGGGAACCGAGAGCGAGTGGCTTGGCGACAAGCGCTACTCCGGCGACCGGGACCTCGAAAACCCACTCGCCGCCGTGCAGATGGGCCTGATCTACGTGAACCCGGAAGGCCCGAACGGCAACCCGGACCCGGTTGCGTCGGGCCGTGACGTTCGAGAGACCTTCGCGCGCATGGCCATGAACGACGAGGAGACCGTTGCGCTCGTCGCTGGCGGGCATACCTTCGGCAAGTGTCACGGCGCGGGCGATGCGGCGCTTGTCGGTCCGGAACCCGAGGCCGCCCCCATCGAGGAACAGGGACTCGGCTGGAAGAGCCGCTTCGGCAGCGGCAAAGGCGGCGATACGATCGGCAGCGGCATCGAGGGCGCCTGGAAGCCGAACCCGACCCAATGGGACATGGGCTACCTGAACGTGCTGTTCAAATACGAGTGGGAGCTGGTCAAGAGCCCGGCCGGCGCGCATCAGTGGCTGGCCAAGGACGTGGCCGAAGAGGACATGGTGGCTGACGCCCACGACCCGTCGAAGAAGCACCGGCCGATGATGACCACGGCGGACCTCTCCCTTCGCTTCGACAAGATCTACGAGCCGATCGCGCGGCGCTACCAGCAGAACCCCGAGGAATTCGCGGACGCCTTCGCCCGGGCCTGGTTCAAGCTGACCCACCGTGACATGGGCCCCCGCTCGCGATACCTCGGCCCGGAGGTCCCGGCGGAGGAACTGATCTGGCAAGACCCGATGCCCGCGGTCGATCATGAGCTGATCGACCCACGGGACATCGCCGCCCTCAAGGGCAAGATACTCGCCTCGGGACTGTCTGTCTCCCAACTGGTTTCGACCGCCTGGGCGTCGGCGTCCACCTTCCGCGGCTCCGACAAGCGCGGCGGTGCGAACGGGGCGCGCATTCGTCTTGCGCCGCAGAAGGATTGGGAAGTCAACCAGCCGGCCCAACTGAAGACCGTGCTGCAGACCCTCGAGGGAATCCAAAAGGAGTTCAACGGCGCGCCGTCAGGCGGGAAGAAGGTTTCGCTGGCCGACTTGATTGTCCTGGGTGGATGCGCGGGTGTCGAGCAAGCCGCCAGGAATGCCGGTCACGATGTGACCGTTCCCTTCACGCCGGGACGCACGGATGCGTCGGAGGAGCAGACCGACGTGGAGTCATTCGCCGTACTCGAACCGGCCGCGGACGGGTTCCGTAACTACCTCAAAACCAAATACGCCTTATCGGCAGGGGAACTGCTGGTTGATCGTGCGCAACTGCTGACGCTGACCGCTCCCGAGATGACGGTTCTCGTCGGCGGCATGCGCGTCTTGAATGCCAACTTCGGAAAGTCCCGGCACGGCGTCTTCACCAGGCGGCCGGAGACGCTCACCAATGACTTCTTCGTGAATCTGCTCGACATGAGCACGACGTGGAAGGCAACCTCGGAAGAGGAAGACGTGTTTGAAGGTCGTGATCGCGCAACGGGCGAACTCAAGTGGACCGGCACCCGTATCGACCTGATCTTCGGTTCTAACTCCCAACTCCGGGCCTTGGCCGAAGTCTACGGATGCGAGGACTCCCGGGAGAAGTTCCTGCGCGACTTTGTAGCGGTGTGGAACAAGGTCATGAACCTTGACCGGTTCGACCTCGCCTGATCGTAGCATAAACGTCTTCGAGGGCTTCCGGAGCGTATTCTGAACTGGAAATCGGATGATCAGGAGGCGGTAACCGCCACGAATTGACGGATGTCTTGAACGCTCACGGAGGCTATCGGCAACAAATGAGGGCGGCGTTTCGAACCAATCTGAAACGCCGCCCTTTCTTTTGGCCCTCAACCCGGATTTCGCACCCGCTTCCTGCTGGGGCCGGCCATTGAAAAACGGACCTGCCGGGACTACTTTGTTAAGGAAACGCATGTTGGCCAGGAAACCAGGAGGAACCGGTTTGTCCAGCCAGGAGCACATCGGCTATCTGATCGCCCGGACCAACCAGGCCATCAGAAACCGAATCGCCGAGATCGCGGCCGATTACCATATTACCATCACCCAGTTCGGAATTCTGACTCATCTGTACCACGGCGAGGGTCTGGACGCCCACGGTCTGGTCCTGCGCCATTTCAAGGACGAGGCCACGGTCATGTCCATTCTGGACCGCCTGGAAGCAAAGGGCCTGGTGCGGCGGGAACCGAACCCGGCCGATCGTCGATCCGGCAAGCTGTATCTGACCGAATACGCCGAATCCTTTTTACCCGAACTCATGGCCCGGGTCGAGGACAGTGAACGCCTGCTGGCCGAGGCCCTGCCGCCCGGCGCGGAAGCCGTGCTCCGCAACGGGCTGAACCGATTGTACGAAATCGCTTCGGGCCGGACCGGCCCTTAAGAACCCATCCGGCACACCCGCCGTTTCTCTGGAGGCCGTCTTGGAGCCCCTGTATGTCATCGCCGTCCTGATCACCCTGGCCGCCCTCCTGGCCTGGCTCAACGACCGGTTTCTCGGCCTGCCCATGAACATCGGGCTGGTGCTGATGTCCCTGGGCGTTTCCCTGGTCCTGCTGGCCCTGGAAGCCTGGGGCCTCCCCGTCCGGGCCGGGGCCGGCGCCTTCGTCCGGGGCATCGACTTCGGCAAGGTCCTGCTGGAAGGCATGCTGGGCCTGCTGCTTTTCGCCGGAGCCCTCCACGTGGACCTCAACGACCTGGCCGAACAGAAATGGGCCATCACCATCTTTGCCACCTTCGGCGTCCTGGCTTCGACCTTTCTGGTCGGGTCCGCGGTTTTCGCCCTGAGCCACCTGATGGGACTGGGGCTGCGCTACATCGACGGCCTTCTCTTCGGCGCCCTGATATCCCCGACCGATCCCATTGCCGTCATCGGCATCCTGAAAAAAGCCGGAGTGCCCAAGAGCCTCGAAACCAAGATCGCCGGCGAATCTCTTTTCAACGACGGCATCGGCGTGGTCATCTTCCTCCTGCTCTTCGAGACGGCCACGGGTTCGGGGCAGCCGGACGCGGGCCACATCGCGGCCCTTTTGGCCAAGGAGGCCCTGGGCGGGGCCCTCTTCGGACTGGCCGCCGGATACGCCGCCTATTTGATGCTGCGCCGGGTCAACAACTACCGTGTGGAAACCCTGGTCACCCTGGCCCTGGTCATGGGCGGGTACACCCTGGCCAATGCCCTGCACCTGTCCGCCCCTCTGGCCATGGTCCTGGCCGGACTTCTGATCGGCAACCACGGACGGCGCCTGGCCATGTCCGACACCACGCGGGAACACCTGGACGATTTTTGGGAGTTGGTCGACGAGATACTCAACGCCGTCCTCTTCGTCCTGATCGGCCTCGAGGTCATGGTCCTGACCCTGGATACCCGCTATATCCTGGCCGGGCTCCTGGCCGTGCCCATCGCCCTGCTGGCCCGGCTGCTCTCCTTGGGCCTGCCCGTCGGGCTGATGCGGAAATATCGGCCCTTTTCCCCCGGCGCGGTCCGCGTCATGACCTGGGGCGGTCTCCGGGGCGGGATTTCCGTGGCCCTGGCCCTGTCTCTCTGCCAGAGCTGCGGGCGGGAAGTCCTCCTGACCATGACCTACGTGGTGGTCGTGTTTTCCATCGTCGTCCAGGGCCTGACCATCAAAGGCCTGGCCGCCGGCGCGGCCCGCCGGTCCGCTGTCTGAGACCCGCGTCCGGGCATCCTGGCCGCCCCGGCCATCATCGATTCCCAGTTCCGCCGAAGACCGCCCGGGCAATTGAACCGCCTTGCATTATCCCCGCCCATGGTCCATGATCGAAAAAGGGCGATTGCCCGGATCAATTCATTCCTTTTTCAGGGCGCCTAGAGGTCCCAACCCGGATACCCATCCCGCGACGTGTTCGATCCGCATCTGAACCGCGCCGGACGGGCCGGCGCGACGGCAGCCTCGATAGCCTTTCCCGGAGGAGCCGATGGTCCGGATCAAGCGGCAACGGGGTCGAATCTGTCTGGGCCGAACCGTTTTCGCCGCCCTGGTCTGCCTCCTTATCGGCCTGGCCATCGGATGCGACAGTCACAAACCGATCAAAGTGGGTTTTGTCGGCGGACTCACCGGACGCCTGTCCGACCTGGGCATTGCCGGCCGGAACGGGGTGATCCTGGCCGTGGACGAAATCAACCAGACCGGGGGCATCCATGGCCGCCGGGTGGAACTGATCGCCAAGGACGACCGCCAGGACCCGCGGGCGGCCGTCAAGGCCGACCGGGAGCTGATCGAAGCGGGCGTGGCGGCCATCATCGGGCACATGACCAGCAGCATGTCCGTGGCGGCCGTGCCCCTGATCAACCAGGCCCGGATGGTCATGATCAGCCCGACCACCAGCACCGACAAGCTGTCCGGCCGGGACGACTACTTTTTCCGGGTCACCCAGCCCAACCGGTTTCAGGCGGAACAATTGGCCAGCCTGGCCGGGTCCCGGATGCATCTGAGCCGGATCGCCGCCATCTGCGACCTGTCCAACCGGCCCTATTCGGAAAACATGGTCCGGCATTTCCAAGCCGAACTCAAAGGCCATGGCGGACAACTGGTTACGACCGTGACCTTTACTTCGGGCCCGCGCGTCTCCTTTCCCCAACTGGCCCAACAGGCCCTGACCGACAAGCCGGACGGCCTGTTCATCCTGGCCGGGGCCCTGGACGCGGCCCTGATATGCCAGCACGTCCGCCTGATCGCGCCCCAAATTCCCATTTTCTCCTCGGCCTGGGCCATGACCGACGACTTCATCCAGCACGGGGGGCCGGCCGTCGAGGGGGTCCTGTTTTCCCAGTCCACGGGCCAGGAAGTCAAGACCCCGCAAAACCTGGCCTTCAACAAGCGATTTGCCGATCGCTTCGGACACCCGCCGAACTTTGCCGCCCGTCTGGGCTATGAATCGGCCCGGGTCCTTTTCCAGGCCCTGGCCGTGGACGACGACCCGGCCCGATTGAGAGAGACCATTGTGCGCCTGGGCCGGATCGAGTCCGTGGGCGGACCGATCACCTTCGACCGCTTCGGCGATCCGAAACGCGGGCGGGCGATCATGACCGTCCGCCAGGGCAAGTTCGAAGTCGTGGAGTAGCGCGTGAAGTTCCGCCTCTCCCTCAGGGACATCCTGACCTTCCTTTTCGTCTTTATCGGCGTCCTGCCGCTCCTGGTCATCGGCTATATCACGATGCACGTCCTGACCCGAAGTCTGACCCAGGAGATTTCCCGGAAAAATTTCGTCCTGGCCCGGTCCCTGGCCGGCGAGGTCACGCTTTTCCTGCAGGAACCCCTGAACCTGCTCAAACAGCTCGGGTCCGTCTCCGAGGAGGCCGGCCTGATCGAACCGGACCAGATGAACCGCTACATCGGAGTCCTGGCGGAACGGTACCGTTTCTTCAACATGATCCTGGTCCTGGACCGCCAGGGGCGCGTGCGTCACATGGCCCCCTTCTCGCCCAACTACCAGAACATCAATCTCCTGGGCCAGCCCTTTGTCCAGACCGCGCTGGACCTGGGCCGCCCGTCCTGGTCCACGACATTTATCTCGGCCCGGACCGGTGAAGTCACCCTGGCCCTGGCCAGCCCCATGGCAGACGGCCTGGCCGTGGGCTACATCGATCTGGCCGCGATCAAGCAGATCGTCGATCGGGTTTCCATCAGCGGCCAGGGCTTCGCGGCGGTCATCGACCGGGACGGGACCGTGATCGCCCACCCGCTGGCCGACATGGTCGCCCGACGGGTCAACGTCAAGGACCACCGCCTGATCAGGCGGGGGCTTTCCGGTTGGGAAGGGACCCTGCAATACCGCCATGACTCGAAGGACCTGTTGGGCGGCGCGGCGGGCATTCCGGGCACCGGCTGGCTGGTCGTGGTCCTGCAGCCGATCGAGGAGGCCTATGCCCCGGTGGTCCGGGTCCGGGAGCTGTTTCTGTCCGGAGCCTTGATCGTCTTCCTGGCGGCCCTGTTTGTGGCCCGGGCCATTATCCGGCGGACCCTCGACCCGCTGGAACATCTCATGACCCACGCCGGACGGATTGCCGAAGGCGACTACCAGATTCGCCCCTTGGGCCGGAGCTATCCCGAACTGGAGAAACTGGCCGAGGACTTCACCGTCATGAGTGACGCGATCCAGACCCGGGAGGCTCAACTCCGGAACAGCGAGGCCCGGTACCGCCTGCTCGTCGAGAACGCGCCCCTGGGAATCCTCTCGGTCGACCGCCAGGGCCGCATCATGGACCTGAATAAAAAACTGGCCGAGATACTCGGTTCCCCCTCCCTGGAGGAGACCCGGGCCATCAATATGCTGACCTTCGCCCCTCTGGCCGAGTCCGGCGTGGTCGAGCATTTCCGGCAATGCCTGGAAAACGGGGAGTCCGGAATTTTCGAAACCCCGTACACGAGCAAGTGGGCCAAGGAGGTCTTCCTGCGCTATCATCTCCGGCCCATTACCGACGATCAGGGCCTGGTCCGGGGCGTGCAGGGCATCGTTGAGGACGTCTCGGAGGCCAAACGCCTGGAGACCCAACTGCGGCAGTCCCAGAAGATGGAGGCCATCGGCACCCTGGCCGGCGGGATCGCCCACGACTTCAACAACATTCTGGCCATTATTCTAGGTTTTACCGAAATGGCCCTCACGAACCCCGACCTGGGCGACAAGCCGCGCCGGAACCTGGAAAACGTGCTGCAGGCCGGCCGGCGGGCCAGGGACCTGGTCCAGCAGATTCTGACCTTCAGCCGCCAGGCCCGGACGGACCCCAAGCCGCTGGACCTGGCCCCGCTCCTCGATGAGGCCCTCCGATTCCTCCGGGCCTCCCTTCCGGCCACGATCGAGATTCGGCCCGACATCCGGACCGAGCCGGCGGTGATCCTCGGAGACGGCACCCAGATTCACCAGTTGCTGATCAACCTGTGCACCAACGCGGCCCAGGCCCTGGGCGGGTCCGGCGGGCGGATCGACGTCTCCCTGGACCGGATGGACGGCGACATCGCTCCCGACGAACAGCCCGAGGGCCTCGGCCCGGGGCCCCATGTCCGCCTGACGGTCCGGGACGACGGTCCGGGCATGGACATGAAAGTCCTGCCGCGCATCTTCGAGCCGTTTTTCACGACCAAAGCCACGGGGGAAGGCACGGGCATGGGGCTTTCCGTGGTCCACGGCATCGTGCGCGGCCACGGCGGAGCGATCCGGGTGACCAGCCGGCCCGGTCGGGGCGCGGCCTTCCACGTCTACTTTCCGGCCATCGACGGCCGGGTGGATCGGGAGACGGACCGGATCGGACCGCTGGCGCGGGGAAGCGAACGCATCCTGTTCGTGGACGACGAGGCCCAGATCGCGGACCTGGGCCGGGCCTTGATGGAACGGTTGGGCTACCGGGTCGTTTCGTCCCGGGACCCGCTACAGGCCCTGAGCCTGTTCCGGGAGCGGCCCGATGAATTCGATCTGGTCGTGACCGACATGACCATGCCCGGCATGACCGGAGATCGCCTGGGCGAGGAGATCATGCGCATCCGGCCGGAACTGCCCGTGATCCTGTGCACCGGATTCAACGAAACCATGTCCGAGAGCAAGGCCCGCCGTCTCGGAATGGCCGCCTTTGTCCTCAAGCCGCTGACCCTGGAAGAGCTGGCCCGGGTCATCCGCCGGACCCTGGACCGCAGTCCGGCCGATCAGTCATCCAACCAGCCGTAGGACCGCTGGACCGCCTTTTGCCAGGCCCGGAACAATTCGGCCCGCCGCGCCTCGGGCATGGCCGGCTCCCACGACCGGTCCGCCCGCCAGTTGGCCGACAGCTCGTCCGGGTCCCTCCAGAACCCCACGGCAAACCCCGCGGCATAGGCCGCGCCCAGGACGGTGGTTTCGGCCACTTTGGGCCGGATGACCGGAATGCCCAACAGGTCGGCCTGAAACTGCATCAGAAGGTCGTTGGCCACCATGCCCCCGTCCACCTTCAAGGACTTCAGGCCGATCCCGCTGTCCGCGGCCATGGCCTCGAAGACCTCACGCGTCTGAAAGGCCGTGGCCTCGAGCACCGCCCGGGCCAGGTGCCCCCGGCCGATGTAATGGGTCAGCCCGATGATCAGGCCCCGGGCGTCGCTTCGCCAGTGCGGCGCGAACAGGCCCGTAAAGGCGGGCACGAAATACAATCCGCCGTTGTCCTCGACGGTCCGGGCCAGGGCCTCGATCTCCGACGAGGCGGCCACCAGCCCCAAATTGTCCCGAAACCACTGGACCAGCGAACCGGCCATGGCCACCGAACCCTCCAGGGCGTAAACCGGAGGCCGGTCCCCGATCCGGTAGCCCAGGGTGGTCAGCAGACCGTGCCGGGAATCGACCTTGTCCGGGCCGGTGTTCAGAAGCATGAAACAGCCGGTGCCGTATGTGTTCTTGGCCTCCCCCGGCTCGAAGCAGGTCTGGCCGAACAGGGCGGCCTGCTGGTCGCCCAGGTCCCCGGAAACCGCGACCCGCTCGCCGAAAACCCCGTCCGGGTCCGAATATCCGTAAACCTCGCTCGATGAGCGGATGGCCGGCAGCATCCCCGGATACACGGTCATGGCTTCGAGCATCTCCGGGTCCCAGGCCAGGGTCTCGAGGTTCATGAGCATGGTCCGGCTGGCGTTGGTCACGTCCGTGACGTGGACGCCCCGGCCCGGCCCGCCGGTCAGCCACCAGATGAGCCAGGTGTCGATGTTCCCGAAAACCGCCTCGCCCCGCTCGGCGGCCGAACGGACCCCGGAAACATTGTCCAGAATCCATTTGATCTTGGGGCCGGAAAAATAGGTGGCCAGCGGCAGGCCGACCCGGGCCCGGTACCGGTCCGCGCCCTCGGCGCCGGCCAGCCGGCGACAGATGTCGTCGGTCCGGGTGTCCTGCCAGACGATGGCCGGATAGTACGGTTCGCCGGTCCCGGGGTTCCAGACCACGGTGGTCTCCCGCTGGTTGGTCACGCCGATCGCCGCCAGTTCGCCGGCCCGGATGCCCGACCGCCCCAGGGCCTCCCGGATGACATCGAAGGTCCGGTCCCGGATTTCCACCGGGTCGTGCTCGACCCAGCCCGGACGCGGATAGTACTGCCGATGCTCCCGCTGGGCCAGGGCCGCGATCTCCCCCCGACGATCGAAAATTACGAACCGTGAACTGGTCGTGCCCTGGTCCACGGCCCCCACGTACCCCTTCTCCCGCCCGCTCATCGTCCGCCTCCCCGGCCGCTCCCGGCCTCGCGTCATTCAATATGGTATGTACGGCTCAGATCGCAGACCAGCCTACCGGCCTGGTACGGGAAAGTCAACCGGCGCGCGGGGCTCGCCAGCGCCGTGCCTGCAAGCTCTACAGTTCGCGAAGCTCCTGACTGATAACCTGCGCTTTATCTCTCGATCCGGGGCTCCAGGTTGCGCATGACCTCGCGGGCGGAATACGCTTCCTTGGCATCGGCCGGCTTTTCCCCCTTGAACATGCTGATCCTGATCCTGGCTAGGGGTTTTTCGACGGTCTCGACCCGGGCGGGACTGAAGGAAGTCTTGGTTTCCGTCTTGTTGCCTTCGGTCGTGGTCGTGGTTTTGTATTCGGCGGGGACGTGATACTCGCTCTTCTGGAGGTCCTCGATCGAGCTTTCGACGACGAAGTAGTCGAAGCCTCTTTCCAGGGTCAGTTCGGCGCAGCGGTACAGAGAATAGAACATCGCTCTTTCAGATGGCGTCTGGCTGTTGCCCCTGAACCAGACCAGGCAGTTGGTATCCGTTATGCACTGATCGTCGTACCCGCCTTCGGAACCGATCCGCTGGTACCTGGTGGCGCCGCATCCGGCGATCAGTAAGCCGATCAACAGCAGGGCCGCATACTTCATCCGTTCAACCTCCTGGACGGCCGTTTACGCCATTCCGGAAACCGGACCGCCTTCAGTTCTCCCGAAACCGGGCGGGCCTCGGGTCATGAAATACGGTTGATATGGCCTTGATCGGGAACCAGCCTACCGACCCGGCACGGGAAAGTCAACCGGCGCGCGGGTGTGATAAAAATTTTGCCGCTCGTGCCCAAGCTCCAGCTTGGGAACGCCTTTTGGCCTTGAAGCTCTGCTTCAACACCTTATCCAGCATGACGCGACCATGGCGGGAAACAACGCCGTAGCGGAAAAGGAGGGAAGCGGGAGCTTGGGAATCAGGAAAAATTCACCCGCCTTTACGGACCTCTCCAGTAAAAACCCCGGCTCCGACCCTGGGCAGCCTGTCCCTGAATATGGTATAGGGTATCTCTCGCCTGAATTCAGGAAAAGCGCGGCGTCGGGTGTCGGAGGAAATGGCTTGCGGCGGTCGGCGGCCGGGAGGATACATGCTGGAACACATCAAGAGCGACAAACGAAACGGAGCGCTGGAGTTTTTCATCGAGGAACGGGGGCCGGACCGGGTCTTGTGCCGGATGCCCGTGGGCGAAGGCGCGCTCAACCCGTACGGGCTGGTTCAGGCCGGGGCCATGCTCTGGCTGGCCGACGTGACCGCTTCGGTCCTGGTCCTGGAAAGCGTGGAACTGGGGCCGGAGGGCCAGGGCTTTCCCCTGGCCGTGGACCTTCACGCCTCGCTCCTGGGCAATCAGCGGGGCGGCGAGGTCTGGTCCGAGGCCCGGGTCGTCCGTCGCGGCCGCCGGGTGACCGTGATCCGGACCCGGATCACGGGCCGGTCGGACCGGCTTTTGGCCGAGGTGACCACCACCCACGTCCCGGCGGATTAGGCCGAATTATTCATGAAGAAAACCAATGAATGCAATTATGTTAAGAGCGTTCAGCCCCGTTAAGCCGGGTTGTTGGTTCCTCGCCGGAAGTCAGCGTTTTCTGGACTCCTCCCGGAATAAGTCTTGGTTTTCTTCACCTGAGGCGGCGCCGTCTTTCGCTTCCAGCTTTGTCAACCGGGGTTCGCAGTATCAAAATACAGCTTCACCCCGGTTTCCCCGCCGGAAACGAAACCTGGGGCCGTGAATAATCCGGACCAGACCGCCGGGGCTTCATCAGGCAAAGGGATCGTGCAGGATGATGGACTTTTCCCGGTCCGGAGCCACTGAAACCACGCCCAGGGGCACGCCGGCCAGTTCGCTGAGGCGGTCGAGGTAGCGTCGGGCCGCGTCGGGCAGGTCCTCGATCCTCTTGGCCTCGGAGATGTCTTCCTTCCAGCCAGGCAGGGTCTCATAGACCGGTTCGCAACGGGCAAAGGCGGCGATGTCCGCCGGAATGTGTCCGATGCGCTTGCCGTCCAGCTTGTAGGCCTTGCATATCCTGACCTGGTCCAGGCCGGTCAGGACGTCCAGCTTGGTCACGGCCAGATAGTCCATGCCGTTCAGGCGCCGGCTCTCCTGAAGCACCACGGCGTCCAGCCACCCGCAACGGCGGGGACGCCCGGTGGTCGACCCGAACTCCTGGCCGCGTCTGCCCAGATGCCGGCCGACCTTGTCCTTGAGTTCCGTGGGAAACGGCCCGGCGCCGACCCGGGTCGTGTAGGCCTTGACCAGGCCGATGACCGCGTCGATTCGGCCGGGGGCCAGTCCGGCCCCGGCACAGACCGTACCGGCGACCGGGTTCGAGCTGGTGACGAAAGGATACGTCCCGTGGTCCAGGTCCAGGTGGGTCCCCTGGGCTCCCTCGAACAATATGTGCCGGCCCTTTTCCGCCGCCTTGTCGATCTCGAGGACCACGTTGCCCAGGAACGGCGCCAGAAACTCGGCCCAGCGGGCCGCTTCCCGGGCGATGCGGGCCCGGCTCAGCGGCTTGACGCCGTAATAGTTCTCGAGCACGAAGTTCTTTTCGTCCAGGTTGGTCCGCAGCTTGGCCAGCAGGGTCTTGCGGTCCAGAAGGTCCACGGCCCGGATGCCGTTGCGGGCGGCCTTGTCTTCGTAGCAAGGTCCGATGCCCCGGCCGGTCGTGCCGATCTTGGCCTTGCCCTTGCGCCCCTCCCGGGCCAGGTCCAGGGCCTTGTGATAGGGCATGATCAGGTGGGCCTTTTCCGAAAGCATCAGGTTGGCCGGCGTGATCTTGACGCCCCGGGCCCGGAGGTTTTCGATCTCCATGATCATCACCTCCGGATCGACGACCACGCCGTTGCCGACCAGGCACTTGATCCGGGGATGGAGAATGCCCGAGGGAATCAGGTGAACGATAAACTTGTCGCCGTCCACGACCAGGGTGTGCCCCGCGTTGTTGCCCCCCTGAAAACGGACCACGAGCGAGACCTTGTCCGTCAGCAGGTCCACGATCTTGCCCTTGCCTTCGTCGCCCCACTGGGTGCCCACGATTATCACATTGGCCATGATTCTAATTACCTTTGCGTTTCTTTTCGGGCCATGGAACCCATCATGGTGTAATATAATCGAGCCTTAAAGTCAAATGCCGCATCGTCGCGAAAAGGAGGGACCGCCATGAACCAGGCCCAGGACCGGATCGAATCGGACCGCCGGTCCCAGACCTACGGGATGCTCTGCCACCTGCTGGCCCTGTCCGGGTACGTGGGCATCCCCTTCGGCAACGTCATCGGCCCCCTGGTCATCTGGCTGCTGAAAAAAAACGAGGACCCCTTTGTCGACGACCAGGGCAAGGAATCGCTCAACTTTCAGATCAGCATGCTGATCTATGCCTTTGTCGCCGCCCCGCTGGTCCTGGTGGTGGTCGGTGCTTTCATTCTGATCGCCCTGGGCGTTTTCGGCTTCATCATGGTCGTCATCGCGTCCATCCGGGCCAACGACGGGATCGCCTACCGCTACCCGGTCACCATCCGCTTTTTGAAATGACGGCCCCGGACCTCAACTCCGGGCCAGCGCGGCAATGACCGCTTTCATGAAGACGGGCAGGTCGTCCGGGGTGCGGCTGGTAATCAGGTTCCCGTCGATGACCACCTCTTCGTCCACCCACTGCGCCCCGGCGTGGACCAGGTCGTCCCGGATGGCGAAAAAGCTGGTCAGCCGGCGGCCGCGCACGATGTCCGCCGAGGTGAGCATCCAGCCGGCGTGGCAGATGGCGGCCACGACCTTGCCGGCCGCGTCCATTTCCCGGACCAGGCCGACCATGGCCGGATTGCGGCGCATGTGGTCCGGCGCGTACCCGCCCGGAATGACCAGCCCCTGAAAATCGGCCGCCAGGACCCCGTCCGCCGCCGCGTCCACGGTCACCGGCAGGCCGACCTTGCTCCGATACGTCGCCGAAGCGCTCGAACCGACCAGGACCACGCCGGCCCCCTCCTCCTTGAGCCGGTAGTAGGGGTACCACAGATCGAACTCGTTGTACATCTCCTCGGCCAAAATCGCGACCCGCTTTCCTTCCAGACCCATTTCACGCCCTCCCGGTTTCGACGACAATATTTCAGGATTTTTCAAAAAATGGCGGTCCCCTCTTTCGTCCTTCCGCCCCGCGCCCGCATTGGTCCGGACGAAATCCATTTCCATTCATCAAATCATAAGGCACGCCTAAGGCACAAGACACCCCATGAAATCTTAAACCCGGTCCGGAGGGCCGTCAAGGCAAGACCGGATTCCGCCCCCCCTCTTGACACCCGGGCCGGTTCCCACCTAATATCTTCTGAGACGACAGCGAACTCCTATTCGACCCAAACCGCTAACCAGGCGGAGACGATTCCGTCGCAGGGCTAAGGAGGGCGAAATGAACGGGCCTGAAGTCCGGTTCGAAGCGTGGCTGAGTCAAGGTTTCAATCTTTACAAAAACAACTTCATGGTCCTGTTGCTGGCCTCGGTCCTGGCCGTCCTGCTCGGGTCCATCACCGGCGGCATCCTGGCCGGCCCCATGGCCGCCGGCCTGATCCTCATCGCCCTGGGACTTCTCGACGGCGTGGTCCCGCCGCCCCAGGCCGGGGATGTGTTCAAAGGCTTCGGCTGGTTCCTGCAGTCCTTTTTGTTCGTCTTTCTCTGGGGGCTGGCCCTGTTGATCGTCTGGCTCATTCTCAACATCATTCCCATTATCGGGCATCTTCTTTCGCTGGCCCTCTATCTGGCCGCCGAAGCCCTGCTCATGTTCGGCCTTTTTCTGATCGTGGAACAAAACATGCCTTTCTGGGCGGCCGGCATGGCCAGCATCGCCATGGTCCGGTCCAATTTCTGGCCGTTTATGGGCTTCGGCGTCCTGGCCGCGGTCATTGGCGGGATCGGATCGATCCTGTGCGGCCTCGGGGTCGTCCTGACCCTGCCCATCCAGATATGCATGGTGGCCGTGGCCTATCGCGACGTCTTCGGGGGTTCGGCCTACGACGTCCCGTCGGCGTCCGAATCCGGATGGACCCCGCCGGAGACGGAATCCGACCCGCACTCCGAACCGGACTGACGGCCGAACCGGCCTGAACCCCATCCGGGCGGGACCGGCCGTCGAGGTCCGATTTCGCCCGCCAGGGAGGACTCATGTTCGACGACCCGATCAGGCTGGCCGTTATCGGCGCGGGCGCCGTGGGCGGCACCGTGGCCGGCCTGTTGAAACTGGCCGGCCGGGACCCCGTCGTCGTGGCCAGACACCAGGCCGTCGCGGACCGGCTGGCCTCCCCCGGCCTGCATCTGTCCGGCAAGGTTCAGGACCCGAATGTTCGGCTGCATGCGGTCCGTTCCCTCGAGGACCTGACCGGTCCCCTGGACCTGGTTTTTCTGGCCACCAAGGCCACGGACTGCGCGGCCGCGGCCCGGGAACTTCCGCCCCGCCTGCACGACGACTCTCTGGTGGTCTCGCTCCAGAACGGCATGGTCGAAACCGAACTGGCCGAAATTCTGGGTCCCCGCCGCGTGGTGGCCTGCGTGGTGCGCCTGAGCGCGGAACGGCTCGGCCCGGCCGAGATCGAGGTGACCGACGTCACGGAGATGGTCATCGGCAGCCTGGACGGCCCCGACCGCGAGGCCCTGGAAACCGTCCGCACGGTCCTGGACCCGGCGGTCCCGACCCGGATTTCCGACAACATCAAGGGCGAACTGTTCGCCAAGCTGATCGACAACTGCTGCGTCAACCCGACCACGGCCGTGACCGGCTGGACCGTGGGCCGACTCCTGAGCGAGCCCCGGGGCCGGAGCTCGTATCTGCGGATCATGGCCGAGGCCATGGGCGTGGCCCAGGCCATGGGCGTCCGGGTCGAGCCGGGCGCCGGCGGCAGGCTCGACTACGCCGCCTTTCTCGCGGATTCCAGTCCCGAGGCCGAGGCCTTCCGCCACCAGGTCCTCGAGGCCACGGCCCCCGCCTTCATCCGGACCCGGCCCTCCATGCTTCAGGACCTGGAACACGGACGCCGGACCGAGATCGATTACCTCAACGGGTACGTCGTGGATCGGGGCCGGGAGCACGGCCGCCCAACCCCGCTCAACGCGGCCCTGGCGGACATGGTCCGGGAAATCGGGGCCGGCCGGCGGGAGATGGGCCCGGAGAACCTGGACGATCCGGCCCGGCCCGGTTTCTGAAAAACCATAAGCGCTTTGATCTCCAGGGATTCAAACAGAATTTGCCTCCGGACCCGGGCCATGCTATGCTCCGGTCCCAAACGGTTTTAACCCGGATTTTAAGGAGGGAACATGAGTTCGAGGGTATTTGATTTTCACGGCGCCACCCGATACGTCTTCGGCAGCGGAGCCCTGGCCCGGCTGGAACCGGAAGCCGCGTCGTTCGGCCGCAAGGCCCTCCTGGTCATCGATCCCTCTCTGTCCGGGCAGGGACTGCAAGCACAGGCCGCCGACCTGCTCAAGGCCGGCGGTCTGGAGTGCGTCCTTTTCCAGGACTTCACCCAGGAACCCGAACCCGCCGAAGCGGATGCGGCCGCGGCCAGGGCCCGCGAGGCGGGCTGCGATCTGGTCGTCGGCATCGGCGGAGGTTCGGCCATGGACCTGGCCAAGGCCGCGGCTGTCCTGGCCCTCAATGACGGCCGGGCCGCCGACTACGTCGGCGTGAACCTGGTGCCCCGTCCCGGACTGCCCACGATCATGGTCCCGACCACGGCCGGGACCGGAAGTGAAGTGACCTGGACGGCGGTCTTCACCACCCGGGCCTCGAAGATCAAGGGCGGCATCAACAGCCGCTTCATGTTTCCGGACCTGGCCCTGCTGGACCCGGTCCTGACCCTGACCCTGCCCCCCGGCCTGACGGCCACCACCGGGCTGGACGCCCTCTGCCACGCCGTCGAGTCGTACACCAGCGTCAAGGCCAATCCCATGAGCGATCTCGTCGCCCTGGAGGCCATCCGCCTGATCTCGGCCAACCTGCCTCTGGCCGTGGCCGACGGCCGCAACCTGCCCGCACGGGAAAACATGCTCCTGGGCAGCCTGCTGGCCGGCCTGGGCCTGGCCA
>Ga0180009_10001229_pt1 | contig 31951 bp, 29 predicted proteins | sample OS_PC_MetaG_FD_123537 | JGI IMG/M metagenome (GOLD analysis project Ga0180009, IMG submission 123537) | Groundwater microbial communities from the Aspo Hard Rock Laboratory (HRL) deep subsurface site, Sweden - OS_PC_MetaG | ecosystem: Environmental > Aquatic > Deep subsurface > Groundwater...
AGCCTCTGAAGCAAGTGCCCCGGGTTGATCGCCATATCCTGTCATGGCGATTATTTTAAGATGCGTATATTCTTTTTTTACAATGGCAATGAGCCCGACACCACTGATATTCGGCATGACAAGATCTGTAATCAGACAGTCAAAAAAATTGGATTTGTCTCTTAATAACTTCAGGGCAGCAAACCCATCAACAGCAGTTTTTACTTCATATCCCATTGAATTGAAAAATTCATAAAATGTCGATAGAATGTCTTCATTGTCATCAACAATCAGAAGTCTGCTTGGATTTGCCATCATATGCCTCTTAAATTCATAGGGAAAGTTTTTATGTCAGTTATTCCATATAATAGTTCTGTTCAACCTTGCAAGGAAAAAATCAAAAAATGACGAAATTGTCAACATTATTTTAAATACGAAATAATGATATAGACAATAAACAAGGAGATAAAGGCATAACCGGTTTTTTTGCCTATGCCCTGATTAAGATATGCGACAAGTCCCAGGGCAAAACAAATGAAAAGCATAAATGGAAATTGAAAGTTGTGAAGATTTTTATCTATCGTCATTGGATTGAAGATACCGACAACCCCCATGACGAGGCAGATATTAAACAGGTTGGAGCCCACAACATTTCCAACGGAAATATCGCTTTCACCTCTTGCTGCCGCCACGGCTGATGTGGCAAGTTCAGGCAAGGATGTTCCAAGTGCCACAACTGAAATTCCAATAAAGGTCTGGGAAAGTCCGATTTTTACAGCAATAGTGATGGCCTCCTGGACCACAAAATTTGCACCATAAGAGAGCATTACAATGCCGACAACAATGAAAAAAATATTTTTTAAAAGGGCAGGAAAGGACAGTTTTCCCATCATGGTTTTGTTATCTTTATCCTTGGCAGTGGTGACCCCATAAACTAAAAAAACAAATAATAAAAAAAATAAAATATAGCCATCCAAACGCCCAATATGTGAATCCATACAAAGGAGCCAGAATATCAGGGAGGTAAAAATCATGTAGGGGATTTCAATTTTGATAATCTGTTGTTTGATGACGACAGGTTTTATAACAGCGCTGATCCCTAATACAAGCGCAATGTTAATGACATTGCTGCCAAGGATATTCCCAATTGATATCTGGCCTGATCCTTTTAGGGCCGCAACCAGGCTGACCAGAAGTTCAGGCGCCGACGTTGCAAGAGAGACAATGGTCAGGCCGACAATGGCCGGCCTGACAGCAAACATGATGGCTGTTGAAGCCGCTCCTTCTACGAGCAGGGAGGATCCGATATAAAGCAGGATCAAACCAAGAATAAGTATAAATGCCTGAGTAAACAATGGAATAAGCTAAATACAACCTTTAATTTTGTTTAAGGTTCTTGCCTAAATAAAAAATTAATATTATAAGGCGTGCATACTATAGCACGGATAAAGAATTAGCAATATGATATTTTTGGATAAGGAAGACACTATGAAAAGAAGCATCATAAAAAGTACGGGAATGTTTGTTCCACCCAATGTTATAACCAACCACGATCTTGAAAAAATGATGGACACCTCTGACGAATGGATAAAACAACGGACCGGAATTGAGCAAAGATACTGGATTGATCAGGAGGGAGTTACCGGTTCTTCTGATTTAGGGTTTGAGGCTTCTCAAATTGCCTTGGAAAACGCAGGATGGAGCCCCCAGGATCTTGATTTTATAATATTTGCGACACTAAGTCCGGATATCATGTTTCCCGGTTCCGGATGTCTGCTTGCAGCAAAGCTGGGGCTTGATTCTACTCCGGCATTAGATATCAGACAGCAGTGCACTGGATTTCTTTACGGTCTTGCCACAGCAGATGCCTATATAAAGTCTGGCCTTGCCAATAAAATACTTCTGGTGGGAGCAGAAGTTCATTCTTCCGGTCTTGATAAAACAACAAGGGGGCGGGATGTTACCGTTATATTTGGTGACGGAGCAGCAGCTACATGTATTGAAGGCGTTGAAACCGATGAAAGCGTAGGGGTGCTTGCCGCTTCTCTTCATGCAGACGGCAATTTAGCCGAAGCATTAATGGCTGAACTTCCAGCATCCAGGCTTCCGGTGAGACTACCGCCAGGTTTACCTACTGATGATGCCAGATATTTTCCTGTTATGGATGGTCCGGCTATATTTAAAAAAGCCGTGAGAATGCTGCCTAAGGTTATTAACGAATCCCTTGAAAAAGCGCAAATCAGTCTGGATGAAATTGATCTGATTATTCCCCACCAGGCCAATATGAGAATCAATCAGGCCCTTGGGCAATTTTTAAAAATAGACAACAATAAAATATTTCATAATATTCAAAAATATGGAAATACAACAGCCGCAAGTATCCCGCTTGCGCTTCATGAGGCCATGGAACAAGGACGCATTGGCAAATCAGGTGATGTTGTCCTTTTTGCAGGGCTTGGGGCAGGGCTTACCTGGGGCAGCGCGATTTATAAGTTTTTATAATGATTCCTTAAATAAGGTCTCAAGATAAAATTTTGCTGCTGGATCAAGGGAATCAAACTCATAAGTTTTATCACTGTTTTTTCTTTTTATATGATTTCTGATATCCGAGGCAAGAACCTTGCCTAGTTCAACCCCAAACTGATCAAAGGGATTGATTCCCAATATAAAGCTCTCATAAACGGTTCTTGCTTCATAAAAGGCCAACAGCATCCCAATGCTTTCCGGAGTCAGGTCATTGATGAGCAGGGTTGATGAAGGTCGGTTTCCTGTAAAATATTTTGCCTTGTTTTCATCATTTTTTCCCATTGCCAGGGCCTGGCCCTGAGCGATCATATTGGCCCATAATTCCTGGTGATTATACACACCCTTTGAAAGCGCTTGGGCCTTGTTGTAAACCGGTTTTACAACACCGATAAATTCTATGGGAAACGGTCTTCCCTGATGAGCAAGCTGAAAAAACGAATGTTGTGCATTGGTGCCGGGCTCGCCGAAAATGATCACACCGGTTTCATAATCTGTAAAATTACCGTCAACCGTGACGCCTTTGCCAAGGCTTTCCATATACAACTGCTGCACATGGGGTGACAGTTTGGATAAGGCACTGCAATAGGGAATAATTGCCTGGGCAGGATAAGATAAAAAATTGGAATTCCAAATGCTGATTAAGGCGGATACCAAGGGAATATTTTCTTTCTCAGTAGCAGTTAAGGCATGCAAATCCATAACATGACAGCCTTTTAAAAACCGGTTAAAAATATCAAAGCCAAAGGCAAGGCTTAAGGGAAGTCCCCCGACTGCTGAAGTTACAGAATATCTTCCGCCAATAAAATCAAACATATGAAAAGAATCCAGGATCTTGTTTAAAGGATCATCTCCAGGACTGCCCTTGGCAGTTACCGTTACAAGATGCTTTGAAGGGTCCAGATTATTATTCTTTAAAAATAAGAGTGCCTGATTGAGATTAGCAAGGGTTTCGGTTGTGGTATAAGACTTTGAAATTACAATCCAAAGACAGGTTTCAGGGTCAATGGTTTTTATGATCTGACCAAAGTTATCAATATCGACATTGGGTAAAAAATGAAGATGAATAAGCGGTTCAACCGAGTGCTTTAAAGCTGTATAAACAAACTCACACCCCAGATAAGACCCACCGATGCCAATAACCACTGCATCGGTAAAAGCTTTGCCACTGTCCCCTTTAATTTGTTTGTTGTGAATCTTTGCCGTAAACGGTTTAATTTTTTTGTTCACCCGATTGATTTCAAAAATAACATCCAAGTCATCCACTAGGATCCGGTCATGGGTAAAGTCTCTTGCAGCTGTATGAAGCGCAGCTCTATTTTCTGTCACATTTACAATCTTGCCAGATACCATTTTGGAAAATGTTTCCTTTGCTCTGGTTTCTTTGGCAAGAATAAATAATTCTTCCAGCACATTATCAGTAATTCTTTGTTTGGAAAAATCATAGAAAAAACCATCTGATTTTAAAGAAAATTTTTCAAGCCTGTCTTTTTCCTGAATCAAGTTTTTTAAATGAAATTTTTTGTCCCTAATCGTTTTTGAAAGCTGGTTTAATTTTTTATAAGCCGTACTATCGCTAAATATTGTCTGGCCCATTATTATCGTCTCCCATTGAAATAAAGAATTATCGGAAAGCCACGATCATCATACGTAACCCTTTAATTTCGGTCAAGGCTTGATTAAGAAAATACCTTGACAATTTGACCCTTAGACAATTATTTATACTTTTATGGAAAATACTATTGTAAAGGCACTCATAAAAAAAGGGGTTAAAATCTTTAACCCTGAATCCGTCTATATTTCCGATGATGTTAATCTGGACAGAATCTCAGGTGAAAATGTCACAATCTATGCAGGCTGCAAGATTATCGGAGAAAACTGCCTGATAATGAGAAATTCTCAAATCGGTTATGAAGCACCGGCTACTCTTGAGAACACACTGGTTGGCGAAAACACAAAACTTAACGGCGGTTTTTTCAAAGGCGCAGTGTTTGCAGGAGACAATGTGTTCGGCTCAGGAGCGCATGTAAGAGACGGCACCATACTGGAAGAACAAGCCAATGCCGCACATACAGTGGGCCTTAAACAGACAATTTTATTTCCTTTTGTTACTTTGGGCAGTCTGATTAATTTTTGTGATTGTTTTATGGCAGGAGGCACGAGCCGTGAAAACCACTCTGAAGTCGGCTCTTCTTATATCCATTTTAATTATACGCAAAATCAGGATAAAGCCACCCCTTCCATGATGGGCAATGTTCACCATGGGGTTATGCTCAAATCAAATCCGATTTTTTTAGGCGGGCAGGGAGGGCTTGTCGGACCTGTCAGAATTGCGTATGGATGTCTCACTGCCGCGGGTTCCATCATAAGAAAAAATGAACTTAAAACCGATCGAATTTTATTCGGCGGTGCTGTAAAAGCGGCATCCATTCCAAGGCAGCTTCATGTTTACAGCCATGTAAGTCACATCTTCAATAACAATATTTATTATATAGCAGGACTCATCTCATTAAAATCCTGGTACAAACATATCCGTCCTCTTTTTATCTTTAATGATCTTTCCCAAGAATTATTGTTGAAAGGGATGCAGGATAATCTGGACAACTGTATTAAAGAAAGACTTCATCAATTGGAAAAATTTTCTAAGAAATTAAACCTGTCAAAACAAATTCTAATTTCAAAAACAAAAGACAATACTTTAAAATCAATTATACTTCATGAAAAGGTAATAGAAAAAATACCCATTGCCATTGAAATTTTTACAAGAGAATATGAAAAAGATAATTTAAATAAAACCGGCGAAGCATTTATTAAGATTGTTCAAAAAAAAATAAGCCGGACAGAAAAAAAATATATAAAAGTTATTCAAAGCCTTGATCTTGAAGAACGTGAAAAAGGAAGTTGTTGGTTGTTTGATATTGAGCAGAAAATGATTGATAAATTATTCATCAGACAGGAATAAAACATGGGCTTACTTTTTGGTACAGATGGCATCAGAGGCAAAGCAAATACATATCCCATTACCTGCGAAATTGCATTGAAAGCAGGACAGGCGGTCGGGATTTTTACCAAGGGTATTGGATATAATACTGTGATCATTGGAAAAGATACCCGTATTTCAGGGGATATGCTTGCGTCTTCAATTGCTGCAGGTGTTGCTTCAACCGGTATCAATGTTTTATTAGCAGGTGTCATACCGACACCAGGTGTGGCTTTTCTATGTACCGGCATAAAAGATGCCGGTACTGGAATCGTTATCTCTGCATCTCATAATCCCTATCAAGATAATGGTATTAAAATCTTTAACCATGATGGAATGAAATTGTCTGATGAACAGGAAGATCAGATTGAAGATTATATCCTTAACAGTAATAATGTTCCACAGGGAGAAGTTGGAAAAATATCAATAATTTCAGATAGTTTAAAATTGTATTCCGACTTTTTGCTGGGCAAGTTTCCTTTTAAGAAACTTGATAAAAAACCAAAGATAATAATTGACTGTTCAAATGGGGCGGCGTCAAAAATCGGACACCTTGTATTTTGCAGTGATTTGTTTAATACAAGATTTATCAGTGACTCACCAAATGGGAAAAATATCAATGATCATTGCGGATCTCAACACACAGAAGATTTGCAGGCGCTTGTAGTGAAAGAAAACGCTGATATTGGCTTTGCCTTTGATGGAGATGCGGATAGACTTATTGCAGTCGATGAAAAAGGCAATAAAATTACAGGAGACTGCATTCTTGCCATATGCGCAAAGTTTGCAAAACAAAAAAACAGACTGAAAAACAATATTGTTGTAAGCACAATCATGAGCAATATCGGATTAACCGAATCGCTTGACAGGCTTGAAATACAGCATATTAAGTCTGATGTAGGAGATCGCAAAGTCCTTGAAAAGATGAAAGAATCAGGTGCAGTTATCGGAGGTGAAGATTCCGGCCATATGATTTTTTTAGATGACCATTCAACAGGAGATGGCATGCTTTCAGCATTAAGGTTGTTTGAAATCATGATAGAAACGCATCAGCCGTTATCCAGTCTCGCATCTGTAATGACAGTCTATCCCCAGGTGCTCATGAATGTAGAAGTAACCGATTCAAAACCTGATATCATGCTGAACAAATCAATTGCAGATACAATTAAAATAGTTGAAAAAAAATTAGGTGACAAAGGCCGCGTATTGATCCGGTACTCTGGCACCCAACCTTTGCTGCGTGTGATGGTTGAAGGTCCTGATCAGGATGAAACCAACAATTATTGCCTTGATATCTGTGAAAGCATAAGAAAAAATATCTAAGACAGAAAAGGGGGCCCAATTTACGTTTGAACCCCCTTTTTAATTTTTGCGTTTTTTGTGCCCAACTTACGCTATTGCATCGTTTTAGTCTCTGCGGCCGCCAAAGATACGGAGCATCATGATAAAAAGGTTGATAAAATCAAGGTATAATGTGAGTGCCCCCATTAAAGCGCCTTTACGAATCATTGAACCTGATGCGTTATCAGGGAGCGTTACGGCCATGGTTTTAAGTTTTTGGGTATCATAGGCAGTAAGGCCGATAAACACGACAACACCGATGTAAGAAATCATCATTTGCATGGCCGAGCTTTTTATAAATATATTTACAACAGAGGCGATAACGATTCCGATAAGGCCCATAAACATGAACCCGCCAAGGGATGTCAGATCTTTTTTGGTAACCATTCCATAAATACTACAGGCAAGAAAGGTTACAGCACAAATCAGAAATGTTGAAACAATAGATGTGGAAGTATAGGCAAGAAAAATATACGAGAGTGTAACCCCATTTAAAATCGAATAGATGGTAAATAAGGCGGTTGCCGTAGTGGCTTTGATTTTCTGTATTCTTGCACTCAGGTAAAACACAAATCCAAGCTCTGCAAAAATCAGAACCATCAACACACCCGGCGTTCCATAGATAAGTTGAAGCATCGCTTCATTGTGAGATACATAGTATGCAGTAAAACCGGTAAGTGTCAGCGCGATGGCCATCCAATTATATACGCTTCTGATAAATGAATTTGTTTTTACAAGTACTGCGTTCTGTGAAAAAGAAGAATACGACTCCATTTTGTTCCTCCAAATAAGTGGTTGTTTAGAGAGTAATATAACACGGAAGGGGAATATTTCAAGATTACAATTTGATTAAGTTATAGAATATGGTCTATTTAGTGGATAAAACAATAAGTTTACATAATATATATTATCAGACCCTAAAGAATTTCCACATTTATAGCATAAACTTTTATGCATTTTTTGGTATCTGTCACCGGGCTTGAAATAATAATTTTATTGTTAAAATTATTGCTTTGTTTTATATATATAACCTTTGCATATAATATGGTTATGTAATGAAAAACAATGGCAGAAAAAAAAACAGGACATATTTACACAGTTTCTAAATTAACAAGGGAAATTAAATCTCTTTTAGAAGATACCTATCCGTTTATCTGGATTATCGGTGAAATTTCCAACTATTCGGTTCCCGCGTCCGGCCATGCATATTTTACTTTAAAAGATCACCAGGCCCTTATCAATTGTGTAATATTCAAAAATCAAAAACTTAGACTTAAGTTTGAACCTGAAAATGGGTTAAAAATTATTGGGATGGCAAGGCTGACGCTTTATGAACCCAGAGGATCTTATCAACTCATTTTCGAACATATGGAACCAGAAGGTGCGGGTTCCATGCAAGTTGCATTTGAACAGCTTAAAATTAAATTATCTGAAAAAGGATTTTTTGATGCAAAGTATAAAAAACCGATTCCATTTTTACCTTCTGCCATAAGCATCATTACTTCTGCTACGGGTGCAGCTGTAAGAGACATTATCATTGTTGCTCAAAGACGGTTTTCAAACTGTCATCTTGAAATTATACCAGTTAAAGTTCAGGGAGATGGATCAGACACCCAAATCTGTGAAGCCATAAAATTTGTCAATCAATATCAAAGAACTGATTTGATTATTCTGGCACGTGGGGGCGGATCTTTGGAAGATCTTGCCGCTTTTAATTCTGAGGCTGTTGCAACGGTTATTTTTGAATCCAACATTCCTATTATTACAGGTATCGGCCATGAAACCGATTTTACTATTGCTGATTTTGTTGCAGATCTTAGAGCCCCGACACCTTCTGCAGCAGCAGAACTTGCTCTGCCTGATAAAAATAATCTTGTTTTAAGGGTTTCACAATTGCGTGAAAGTTTAAATGTATCCATTGAAAAGAAAATTCTTGAACTAAACCAAATGGTTTCTAATTTTACTTCAAGGTTAAAAAATCCTGAGAAAATCGTTTATGATCATAGATTCAGAATTGATGATTATGAATCAAGGTTGATAAACAGGATGAAACATTATCTGCTATATAATAAAGAAAAAATTAACTGGTTATCAGGTTCGATTCGTTCCAAACAGCCAATTATAACAATTTTGGCATACCGGCAACAGGTTGAATCACTTTCTTATTCGCTAACTCACGCTTTTCAAAATTTAATCCAAATTATAAAAACCAATCATTTGGAACTTGATTTAAAACTTAAAGTGCTCAATCCTGAGGCAGTTTTAGAAAGAGGATACAGCATTTCAAGATTTGTATCAGATAAAAAAGTGATCACGAATTCAAATGATGTAAAAAATAATGACCAAATAGAAGTTATTCTTTTTAAAGGAAGACTGATTACAAGGGTGGAAAAGACTAATGGCTAAGAAAAAAACATTTGAAACTGCGTTAAAAGAACTTGAAGAAATTGTAAGGGAAATGGAATCCGGGAGTCTTTCACTTGAAGATGCAGTTAAAAAGTATGAAGCAGGGATCAAACAATCAAAATATTGCCTTGATCTTTTAGATAGCACAGAGAGAAAAATATTATTGTTGACAAAAGACAGCGACGGCAATGTGAAAGAAGAGCCGTTTATAGATGAATAAAATGAATTTTAACCTGAAACAATACTTAAAAGAAAAGCAGGAGCTGGTCAATCTGCATCTTAAGATGATTCTTCAGCAGTATGAGCAAAAGCGTGAGCTGGTCCTGGCCATGAGTCATTCGCTTATGGCCGGGGGGAAAAGACTTCGCCCTATCCTGTCAATGGCTTCGGCCGAGGCTTGCGGAAAGAATTTTGAGCTTGCCCTGCCCGTTTCTTGTGCCATTGAAATGATCCATACATATTCTTTGATTCATGATGATCTGCCGGCCATGGACAATGACGACTTAAGACGCGGATTGCCAACCTGCCATAAAAAATTTTCAGAAGCTACCGCAATTCTGGCCGGTGATGCATTGCTGACCCATGCATTTAATGTTATGTCTCAGCCAGAACAAGTTTTTAAAAATTTTCCAAACAGTCAAACAAGAATTAAATTGATTTCCAGGATTTCTCAAGCGGCCGGCATTCAAGGGATGGTTGAAGGACAGATGCTGGATATGCAGCCCTATCAACCAAAAGAAAATGATAGCTTAATAAACCATCTAAAAAAAATTCATGCCCTTAAAACAGGCAAAATGATTACCGTCAGTGTTGAAGCCGGTGCTTTAAGTGTCGGGGCTGATCCGGAAATGATCAATAAATTAGTGGCTTATGCAGATAAAATCGGCCTGGCGTTTCAGGTTGTGGATGATATTTTAAATATTGAAGGTGATCCAAAAATTATGGGAAAGGCTGCCGGATCTGATGTGTTAAATGATAAAATGACATTTCCGGCAATTATCGGACTTGATGAATCAAAGAAATTTGCAAAAAATCTTGTTGATAATGCTCTGGACTCTATTTCACTTTTCGATGAAACAGCGGTTCCTTTAAGAGCAATCGCCAACTATATTATTAATAGGGACCATTAGCATAAAGTGAGATGGATAAATTTTGAGCCTTCTTGAACAAATAAAAACTTCCAAAGATGTTAAACAGCTGTCTAGAAAAGAACTCAAGCTTCTGGCCGGTGAGATCCGTAAACGAATTATTGATGTGGTATCAAAAAACGGTGGTCACCTGGCATCCAGTCTTGGTGCGGTAGAATTGACTCTGGCCATCCACACTGTTTTTGATTTGCCAAAAGATACATTAATATGGGATGTAGGACATCAGTCCTATGCGCACAAACTTTTAACCGGAAGGAACGACCGGTTTGACAGCCTTCGTCAGTATAAAGGCATATCCGGATTTTCAAAAATCAAGGAGAGCCCCTATGACGGCTTCACCGTGGGGCATTCTTCAACTTCTATTTCAGCCGGACTTGGGATTTGTTACGGCAAGCATTTAAACAAGGATGAGTCTGATGTTATTTCGGTAATAGGAGATGGTTCTTTAACTGCAGGATTGGCCTATGAAGGGTTGAACCAGACCGGGGATTTAAAAAAACGAAATCTAATTGTCATTCTAAACGATAATGACATGTCAATTTCCCCTAATGTGGGCGCCCTGTCCTCTTTTTTAAGCCGTACTTTTTCAGCTAAATACCTTCAGACCATGAGAAACCAGTTTGGTGCTTTTTTAAAGTCTTTGCCCAAAATAGGTGATGACATTTACAATATTGCCAAACGTTCTGAAGAGTCCTTTAAAACTTTTATTACACCCGGCATGTTGTTTGAAGCCTTTAATTTTGATTATTTCGGACCCATTGACGGACATAATCTCGATCATTTGATTGATATTCTAACCAATATTAGGAATCCCAAAGATCCTGTGCTTTTGCATGTTACAACGAAAAAAGGTAAGGGATATGAACCAGCTGAAAAAAATCCTGTCTATTTCCATGGTGTAGGGTCTTTTGAAGTTGATACAGGCAAAAGCCTTAAAGAATCCAATGGAATTCCCAGCTATACCCAGGTGTTTGGCTCTCAAATGCTCATCCTTGCAAAGGCCAACACTAAGATTGTCGCAGTAACAGCTGCCATGCCTGAAGGAACTGGTTTGATCGAATTTTCAAAGGAATATCCTGACAGATTTTTTGATGTCGGTATTGCAGAACAGCATGCTGTAACCTTTTCAGCCGGACTTGCATCCAAAGGGCTAAGACCTGTTGTTGCCATCTACTCCACTTTTTTACAAAGAGCCTTTGATCAGATTCTGCATGATGTATGTATAGATGCGCACCCGGTTGTCTTTGCCATTGACCGGGGAGGGATTGTCGGAGAAGACGGCCCAACGCATCACGGCCTGTTTGATTACGCCTATCTTCGCTGTATGCCGAACATGACGATTATGGCACCTAAAGATGAAAATGAACTGGCAAGAATGCTTGTTACTGCCATAAATCATAAGGGTCCTTGTGCCTTAAGATATCCAAGGGGCACTGGCACTGGCATTAAGATAGATGATCCTGCGCTTCCAATTGACATTGGAAAAGCCAAGGTTCTTGATCAAGGAGAAGATCTGTTGATCATTGCCATAGGAAACTCAGTCAATGAAGTCTTAAAGGCAAGCCTGTGCTTAAAAGAGAAAAACATTAACGCAACCATTATAAATGCCAGATTTGTAAAACCCCTTGATACCTCTCTGATGATGGAATATGCGTTAAAAATTAAAAAAATTATCACTGTTGAAGAGCATGTCCTTGATGGCGGATTCGGATCTGCTGTTTTGGAAATGTTCATCGATAACGGCCTGACTGGATTCCTCCTGAAACGAATTGGTATCCAAAACAGATTTGTCGAACATGGCCCTCAGGATGTTTTAAGAAGAGACTATGAAATAGACAGTTTGGCTATTTTAAATGCAGCATTGGAACTTCATGGTAACAAATCAGATTAATGGGTTAAAAAATAAAACCAGACTCGATTCTCTTGTTGTAGAAAAAGGATTGGTTAAATCCCGGCATCGGGCAAAAGCGCTAATCATGGCAGGCAAAGTCTTTGTGAATGATGTACTTGTAGATAAACCCGGAACCTTAATTGCTGATGATGCAAACCTTATCTTAAAACAGGATGACAATCCATTTGTCAGCAGGGGCGGACTAAAACTTGAAAATGCATTAAAAAGCATCCCTGTATCAGTAAAAAATATGATCTGCCTTGATATTGGTGCTTCAACCGGCGGATTCACCGATTGCCTGCTTCAATACGGAGCCCAAAAAGTATATGCAGTTGATGTGGGATACGGGCAGTTCGACTGGTCCTTAAGACAGGACAAAAGAGTTGTTGTTATCGAAAGGACCAATATCCGGTACATGCCCTTTGAAGTAGTAAATGAAAAAGTTGATATGATTGTCGCAGACACATCATTTATTTCACTTAAGGTTGTTATTCCAAGCGCTGAAAAATTCATGAAAGAGGATACATTGATTCTGGCGTTGATTAAACCTCAGTTTGAAGCAGGTAAAAAAAATGTTGGCAAAGGGGGGGTAGTAAAAGATCCTGAAATCAGAGAAAAAATAATAGACAATATGAAATCGTTTTTTATGGATCGTGGATACCAGGTCAACCGGGTTGTCCCCTCCCCTATTTTGGGTCCTAAAGGAAATAAGGAGTATATTATATCTTTAAATTATAAAGAAAATTTAAAATAACACTATTATTTTTATTTAAATTTGATTATTTAAATATAACTTTTTATTAATTGTTTATAAGGAGCAGTAATGAGCGAAGACATCAAAACCATGAGAAATGTGGCTCTGGCCGGCCATGGAGGTGCGGGCAAGACAACTCTTGCTGAGGCTATGTTATTTAAAGCTGGGGTTACCAGTCGTCTTGGAAAGGTTGAAGAAGGCAATACGGTCATGGATTTCCAGCCTGAAGAAATCAGGAAACAGCAGAGTATTAATACATCCTTTATTAAATATACACATAATAAACATACCATTACATTAATGGATACTCCTGGTGATCAAAACTTTTTCTCTGCTGCAAAAACATGCTTTCCTGTTGCAGATTGCATGGCCTTTGTCATCGACGGAGTCGGTGGCCCTTCCGCCATGACTGAAGAAGCTGCGGCTAGTGCCTTGGAATATAATTTACCGGGCTTTGTTATCATTAACAAGCTGGACAGGGAAAGAGCGGATTATGCAACCTGTATTGAGGCTTGCAAAACAACATTTAAAAAGAAAATCGTCCCGATTTATTACCCGATAGGGTCTGAAAATGATTATAAAGGCTTTGTGAATATTATATCCGGCCAGGCCTATGAATATGATGCAGATGGAAAATCAAGCAAGATTGAAGTCCCTTCCGACATATCAGATGAGATTGAAATGGCAAAAGAAGAGTTTATTGAGAATGTGGCTGAGCTCAATGACGAGCTTCTTGAAAAGTATCTGGAAGGTGAGGTAATTTCAGTTGCAGAGCTTAAAGCAACATTCAGGCAAGGGATTTTAGATGCTCAGTTTTATCCGGCTATTTGCTGTTCTGCCACAAAAATGATCGGTGTTGAAACCATCTCTGATTTTATCAATGATTATATGCCTTCTCCCTTAGACAGAGGAGACTGGATAGCAAAAGATACAAATGGTGAGGATGTTATTGTTTCCCCTGATCCTGATGCGGAATTCTGCGGCCTTGTTTTCAGCACTATTGTTGACCCGTATGCAGGAAGGCTTTCCCTTTTCAGAGTGATTTCAGGAACGCTTGGAAAAGAAGGCAATATTGTTAATACGACAAAAGATACAAAAGAAAGATTTTCACAACTTCTTGAGATTGCCGGGAAAGAACAAAAAACAATTACAAGTGCTCTTCCAGGATCTATTGTTGCAGTGGCAAAATTAAAAGAAACCTTAACCGGCGATACCTTGACAGGTGGTAAAACAATTCAGATTCCACCGCCAAAACCCATGCCGCCTGTTATCTCTTTTGCTATCTCACCCAAAGCAAAAAGCGACGAAGATAAAATTCATGAGGCTGTTAGAAAAATTCTTGAAGAAGATACAGGACTCCAACTTAGACGTGAGGAAGAAACCAGACAGACGATCCTGTCCGGCAGAGGCCTGGTTCATATAGAAGTAACTGCAGAAAAAATTCAAAGAAAATTTAATGTAGGTATGGACATTGTGACACCAAAGGTGGCCTATCGCGAAACCTTTAAGAAAAAGATCCGCGTTCAGGGTAAACATAAAAAACAATCTGGTGGACATGGCCAGTATGGTGATTGCTGGATCGTTCTCGAACCCCTTCCCAGTGGTTCCGGGTTTGAGTTTGTCGATAAAATTGTTGGCGGCGTAATCCCTAAAAACTATATTCCGGCGGTTGAAGCAGGTGTCAGGGAAGCTTCCAAATCAGGTATTCTGGCTGGATTTCCATGTGTGGATTTCAGGGTCACCGTTGACTTTGGATCTTATCACTCTGTTGACTCTTCGGAAATGGCGTTTAAAATGGCAGGATCAATTGCATTTAAAAACGCTGCTGTAGACGCAAGAGCAGTTTTGCTTGAACCCATCATGCGAGTTGCGGTAAAAGCGACTGATGAGAATACCGGTGACATTATGGGTGATCTTAACTCTCGACGCGGCAGGGTTATTGGCATGGATTCCGAAGGAGATAAACAGATCATCAATGCCCTGGTACCCATGTCTGAAATGCTGCGCTATGCACCTGACTTAAGTTCAATGACCGGTGGCAGAGGAACATTTACCATGGAGTTTGAACAATACGATGAAGTTCCGGGTGATTTATCACAAAAAATTATTGACCGGGTAAATACTGAAAAAGAAGAGAACAAATAACCCATCACTGTTGTAGAAAACAAAACCGGGCAGAAAAGAAGATACTTAACCTGCCCGGTTTTGTTTTTGGCTTAATGTAAAAATAATATCAAAAACATGTTGTCTTATTTCTTCAATGGATAAGTCGTTTATGGTCTTATCGGAAATCGGTTTGCCGATATTTACAGTGACGACTCCCGGGGATAAAAGCAAATTTCCTTTCTGATTGTACTCAAATAATCCATTAATACCGAATGGCAGGATAGGTGCATGAGTATTTTTGGCTAAATGAAACGGTCCTTTTTTAAAAGGTGTCATTTCTCCTGTCAGTGTTCTGTGGCCTTCAGGCAAAATGCCAATGCTCATCCCGGACAAAAGTGTATTCTTTGCCTTTTCAAGGCTCAAAATGGCATTTTTCAAATTATTTCTCTCTATGGGAATACACCCCCATTTGCGAATCAGAAATCCCCAGACAGGCAAAGAAAAATGATAATCAGCCTCAACTCCTACAAAGCATATTGGAATGGCAGCCGGGATAACGAAAATATCAAAAAGACTTTGGTGATTTCCCATAATCAGGTAAGGTTGATCAGGGCAGATGTTTTCTTTGCCCGTTACAATAAGCTTTATTCCCATTATTCTGATAAGAATATTAAATAAACATCTGATAATCTGATAGGTGGTTTTCGGGGGCAACAAAAACAGGCAGAAAACAAGAATAACAAAAGACACTAAAAAAAAGATACCGCCGATAATCCATAACCCTATTGAAACTATTTTTTTCAAGTAAGATACCTTATCATTTTGTGATGTACGGTTACGATTGTCGGTGTAGCCCCAAATATCTCACCATCCGGTAATAATGTCTTAGTGGGCCAGGTTTTAATTTTGGCTTTTTTGGCCTTTATATATCTCACAGCAGGATGATGGATATGCGTTCCCTTATAGATTTTTGGCAATGTTGCCAAAAGACTGGTCCGGGACAGTTTCCCTGCAATAATGATATCCATTAAACCGTCATCGATCTCGGCCTCAGGTGCCATCAGCATATTCCCCCCGGTAAAACAAGAGTTGCAAAAGACTACAAAACAATTTTCTGCTGATATCTTTTTTTCGTCAAGTTCAAGTTCCATGTGATGAAAATTAAGGGTTACCGTCCTGTAGAAGACACCGATTATGTAGGAAAAATCTTTAAAAAATTTAAATTTTTGAGCGGTTTGTGCCACATCTGTAACAAATCCCAATCCAGAAAGATTGACAAAATAATATTTTTTTTTGCCCTGGGTAAAAGAGCAGACATCTATCCATTTTGAGTTATTTTCAACAATTGCTCTGATGCCATCCTCAATCGTATGAATATTTAAATCCTTGGCAAAAGAATTTCCAGAACCGACGGGAATTATTGATATGGGGGGGATTATTTCAGGTTTAAAAGCAGAGAGAAGACCGTTTAAAACATGAAAATTGGTCCCGTCTCCACCCATTGCAACGATGGCATCATATTGGTTTATGTTTAGTTTTGAGGCTATTTCAAGGATGTGTTCATGATACAAAGAGATATACGTATGATACTCGATATGGTTTGATGATAATTTTTTTTTAACCACAGGCAGCAGTTTTTCACCTTTTTTTCCACCCGAATAAGGATTGGCAATTAGGGCAACTTTCATTTTTTTTATAAAAGTGACGGATTTAAATTGCAATGCGCTGCAGCACTTTTATTTAACATATGTCCAAGTTCCCCTTCCTTTTCCGGGAAAAATCCCATGCATTTTTTCCAGACTTCTTCGTCTTCCATACAAAAATACACCAGCACCTTGGGCGCATACTCTTTTATGCATGAAATGATTTCTTTATAAATGTTAATTCTCAATGGTTTGAAATATCTCATTTTATTATCAAGCCCAAGTATAAACTCACCATAACATATGGTTGAATGCTGGAATCGTTTTTCAATAATCTGCTTTAACTTCGGCATGAACCGAAACGTACCAATGCTGATCCATACAATGTTTTGGGGATGAATCATTTCAAAAATCTGTTGAATCACCTGTTTGTAATGGATTTCACATCCCGGATAGATCACTATGGGATCAAAATGGAATGCCAGTTTATACCCTTTTGATTCAGCCTGTTTGGCAGCTTTCAGACGTGCTCCAAGGGATGCTGTCCCCCTTTCCTCTGAATTGATAATGTCAGGCGTATTCAACGACCAGGCCAGTATGGTTTTGCCATTATGATCAAGGGGGAGTAAGGATTCAATATTCACGGTTTTGGTTTTAAGTTCTAAAACGCAATTGTTCTGCCTTGCAAATGTTTCAACAAGAAATTTTGGCAGAAGACTTACTTTTTCCCAGATGAGTGAGTCAGTATATTCACCTGTACCGATTCTGAAAATTTTATTCTGACAAAATGTTTTATCAAGGTCGTGACCAAGGCTTTTAAGTCCTGCGAAATATTGCAGGACGGGTGGATGAAAATAGGCCTGGAGTATGCAGTAAGAGCAATCCATGGTGCAGAAGGTCCCGGATTGAAGAATGGTATAATCACAACAGGTATAACAACTTGTTCCTGGACACGCTTTGATGATGGTACCCTTGTTTAGAGTAATATAAAGGGTTCTTTTGGCCTTTGAAATAGGATCATTGGTGTCATTTATAAAATTATAGACTGGTTTTGAATCTTCAACCCATTGTGGGTCAATTTTAAGCCTAGAAATCAGATACTCTGTTTCATCATTTCTGCCGACAGCTTTATCAATAAAAAGAGTCTCTATTTTCATCGATCAAATATTTCTTTTAAAGACTTGTTTTCTAAAGCAGTGGTCAGATGATGGGTGTTTGCCTTGAATTCATCGTAAGTTTTGGCAGTAAAAGAGATTGAATAGTCCTGGCCCTCAAAATTTTGTGGTGACAAAAATTTTATGGCATTACCAAAGTTTATTGCAGCGATTTTTTCCTGGACCATTTGACGCGTCTTAAAGAGGGTCGGAAATCGGTGTTTATAGAGCCATGTCCGAAGTTGGTGGGTTCTTATTCCCGGGTCTTTGGTTTCATTGAAAAGAAATTCCTGAATCTCCTTTGAATTAAAAAAATCTATCGGGTTTATGGCATCCCTGGCGCAAATTTCTAAAAAATGCTGGATAATTTCGAGTTGAATACTATTGGATGCTTTAACTTTTGAAAAAACGATTAAAAAAATATTGACAGTCTCTTTTTCAAACGCACAAATTCTTTTTGCTGAATTAAATGACAGGTTGCCGTTATCCAATAATTCCAATATCGGATCAGGCAAAGCGCCAATGGACAACAATGTTTCTACAAATTGAGGATTCAGTTTTGTGTTAAAAATGGCGGAAGATTTTTTTGCAATCTCGTTTTTATCTATAAACTCATAAAGCTTTTTTGTGCTTACGATGAGTTCAGAATGTGTTAAAGGTCTTTTAAAAGAAAGAGCAGCTATTGATGTTAAAAGGCATTGATAGTCACTTTCGTCTTTCTTTGTTTGATATACAACTATTTTTGAGGCCTTGTTATAAATTAAAGCCCTGACTCTGTTGAACCCTGAAATTATGATAAACTTCTTGTTCAAAGGCCTGACAATCGGAGGATTGATCAGGCCTGCTTCTTTAATCGAAAGTGCAAGAAAGGTGATATCATCTTTGGATAAAGAAATTTTATATCGTTCATCTGATAAATCAATGTCTAAAAGACGTATTTCGCAAAACGTATCAAACATTTTCACCCGTCAGGCGTGTGAAAATTTCTTTATATGTGTTTGATGTTCTGTTAATCACGTCCTGAGGAAGCTTTGGCCCCGGGTGTTTTTTATCCCATCCGGATTCAATCAGCCAGTCTCGAACATATTGCTTATCAAAGCTATTCTGACTCCTTCCGGGTTCATATTCGCTCAATGGCCAGAACCTGGATGAGTCTGGAGTAAGAATTTCATCAATAAGAATTATTTCATCATCTAAAATACCAAATTCAAATTTTGTGTCTGCAATAATAATTCCTTTTGACAGAGCATATTCCGCCCCTTTTTTGTATATTTCAAGACTTAAAAATTTTAGTTTTTCTGCTTTTTCTTTACCGATCAGCTGAATGGTGTCATCAAAACTGATGTTGATATCATGATCACCGACCTCAGCTTTTGTAGACGGTGTAAAAAGCGGTTGTAAAAGTTTATCAGATTCTTTCAAGCCTTCTGGTAGCTTGATTCCGCAGACATGGCCTTGTTTTTGGTAGGAACTCCAGCCGGAGCCTGTTATATACCCTCTAACAATGCATTCAACCGGAAGCGGTTGTGCCTTTTTTACCAGCATGCTTCGTTTATTCAAAGCATCTGAATACTGTTTGAATTCATCGGGATATTGATTAATATCTGTTGTGATAATATGATTTTTCACAAGGGGTTCCATTAATTTAAACCAGAATACGGAAATCTGATTTAACACTTTTCCCTTATCCGGGATAATATCCGGTAACACAACATCAAACGCGGAAAGCCTGTCAGTTGTGACCATTAACAAGGCGTCTCCCGTGTCAAAGATATCCCTGACCTTACCCTGTCTGACCAAGGACAGATCATCAAATTGCGTTTTTGGAATGGATGCCATCTCACTCTCCTTTTTTTACAATTGGTTACATGATTTTTGGTGCTTAATATCATAAAATAAGATATTTATCCATTGTTACTATAAAAAAATTGTCTGATTTACAGGCATTTTAGAGCAATATGATTAACAATATTTTGTTTTTCATATTTTGTAAACTTGACGTAGATTGCAAAATGATAATATTGTTGTCTGTATTTTGACTTTCAATAAAATGAGGTTCCCAAATGAAGAAACCGCCGAAGTATTTTTTTTTGATCCTGTTATTTGTTATTTTCAGCCAGAGTCCTGCCTATTGTCAAACCACATATTCTCTGAACGAGTTGATACAACTTGCCAATAAACATAGTGAAACAATTAAAATTGCCCAGGAGGATGTCTATATTGCGCAACAGGAAAAGGCAAGAGCATTATCTGTTTTAATACCAAGAGCCACAACTTATGGCAGCATGACCAAATATAGAGAGGCTGATATTGCGGCTCCTGATACCCTGACACTGGGTATTAAGTTAACACAGTCCTTTACGCTCAATGGAAAAGAACTGATCGCGCTGGATGTTACAAAGAAAGGCATTGAAGGAAAACAATTTTCCCTTGAAAGTATCCGTGCCCAGTATTTATTGCAGGTTTCACAGGCATATTACAATATTCTGAGTGCACAACGATTTCTTGAAATTGCCCAGTCTGATGTAAACCGCCTGACAACCCATAAAGAGTCTGTAAAAGAAAAATTAAGTGTGGGCAATGTAACCAAAACCGATTTATACAGGGCTGAAGCTGAGCTGAGCAAGTCACTGACAGAGCAGGTAAAAGCAGAAAACAGGGTATTGCAAGCCAAGGCCGCCCTGCGTAATCTTGTTGATATTGACGATAATTTTAATCTTCAAAAAAACAAGATACTTAGGATTGAAAATTATGAATCCACCCTGGAAGATATTAAAGCCAGCGCATTAAAAAACAGAGCGGAAATTAAAGAAGCGAAAAAAAATCTTGAAATCGCCCGTAAAACAGTGGCGTTTGATAAAAGCGATTATTGGCCCTCAATTTCACTTGAGGCAGGATACAAGGAAACCGACATATCATATGATGCTATCCCAAGGGATGTTGATTATGATACAGAAGATCTTTATTTTACAGGAGAACTTGTCTTTACCTTATATGATGGTGGTTTGAGAAGAGCCCAGATCAGACAGGCCCTTGCGAATCAAAGAAAGGCAGAAAATGCATTTACCCTACAGGAGAAAAGTATTCTTCTGGATTCAGAAATTTCATTTCTGGATTATAACACTTCAAAAAGTACTTTATTGAATTTACAAGATGAGTTGAAATCTGCACAGGAAAACTTTAATGCCGTTCAAATGCAGTTTAAATACGGTATGGCTGACAGCATTGATATGATGGATGCAAATACTTTATTGGTTTCAGCTCAAAGAAGAATTTCAGATGCTGAGTATACCTATTACCTTTCTGTATTAAAAATCATGTACTCAAAAGGTGAGCTGGCTCAGTTTCTCTTAGACCAAGCCTGATATATAGTGAAGGATCATTCAACCATATAAAAAAAAATAGTTGGTTGATTTGTTTTAATTTACACTGAGATATAAAGACGCTAAAGCAAAAAAACGGTTTTAAACCCCTATAATTGCAGTGAAGCTATAATGTTTTGACTGACCAAAGCTTGACTTAAACAAATTGATAAAATATTCTAAAAGCATTGTTATTAAGGTTGGCATGAACTTGTTTTAAAAGGAGAATCACATGTATGAAATTATTGCAAACCCTGAAGAGTACCAAATTGATCATCTCATCAATGGAACCGGTAATGCAAACATTGAAATTTCCAAAGAGGAAAGAAATAAATGGGCAGGCGAAATTGTAAATTTCAGTGAAAAATTAACTGAGTTTGCAAAAAAAGCCAAGGCGCTTGCAACACTTCTTTCCAGCACAGAAAAAATTTCAGCAACCCCTGCTTCCTTAAAAACGTTAAAGATTCAATTGTTTATGATCAATGATTCCTTATCTTCAGCACTTGAAATTGCAGACAAGCTTGAATCTGATATTGTTGAAAAATAATATCAGCCTAAAGATTTTTGACGTAATAAATGGTCTGTGAGTACAATTGCCATCATGGCCTCACAGACCTTGTTAATCCTTGGAATCGCACAGATATCATGCCGGCCTTCAGTTGAAATTTCACTTGGAATATTGTTTTCATCAATGGTCTGTTGTGTTTTCAGGATCGAAGGTATTGGTTTAACATGAACCCTTGCAATAATATCGTCCCCGTTTGAAATCCCGGCCAAGATTCCTCCTGAATGATTTGTCTCAAATCCATCCGGGAAAATCTGGTCATTGTTCTCAAATCCTGTCATTTTTGAAGCATTGATGCCGGCACCGATTTCAACAGCTTTGACGGCTCCGATACTCATCAATGCTTTGGCAATATCAGCGTCAAGTTTGTCAAAAACAGGCTCCCCTAATCCTGCGGGTACATTTGATGCAATTATTTCAACAATGCCTCCCAAAGAGTCTCCTTGTTTTTTTATGGCTTTGATTTTGGCTTCCATCTTAAGGGCTGCATCCAAATCTGGGCATTGTAAGATATTTTTTTCTTTTTGGGACAGTTCATCAATCTTGCCAGCCCTTATACCGCCAAGTTCAAGCGTATAACTATTAATGCTGATATGATACTGATCAAGCACGAGTTGCGCTATTGCTCCTGCAGCAACTCTTGCAGCAGTTTCCCTTGCAGAGGCTCTTCCACCGCCTCTAAAGTCCCTGATGCCGTATTTGGCATGATAGGTGTAATCTCCATGTCCCGGCCTGAAAAGACTTGCAATCTTGTCATAAGATTTAGATTTGGCATCTTTGTTCTCAATCAAAATCATAATAGGGGTTCCAGTAGTCTTTCCATTGAATGTGCCCGATAAAATATTGGGATGGTCTGGTTCTTTTCTTTTTGTACCAGATATCCCATAGCCGGGCTTTCTTTTATCAAGCGCTTTTTGCAGGATGCTCTCATCAATGTCAAGACCGGGTGGACATCCCTGAATGACAACGCCGATTCCCTTGCCATGTGATTCTCCAAAAGTGGTGATATTGAAGGCTTTTCCAAAGCTGCTGCCTGACATTAGGGTAATCTCCTGTCAATAATATTAACGATTTCTTCGGGTGAAACAACACTGGTATCAATTCTTATATCAGCGGTTTTTTCATATAAAGGCTTTCTTTGCTTTAAGATGTCTTCTGTTTCCTTTAAAAGGTCATTATCTGTAAGCGATGGCCTGGAATCAGGGGTTTTATGGTCTGTATTCAATCTGTGCAGAATGGTGTTGATATCAGCATCAAGCCAGATACTGAACCCGTTATTTTTAATATACTGTTGGTTATCAGGATCCAAAATAATACCGCCACCTGTTGCAATAACCGAATTTTTCATATTTTTTGTATTTAAAAGCATTTTTTTTTCCAAATGCCGAAACTTTTCCCATCCCTGTTTTTCAACAATCTGCAGAATAGAAGCGTCTGCAGATTGTTCAATAAGATGATCCGTATCAATAAAATCAATATTGAGTCGATTGGCAAGAAGTTTACCGATGGTCGTTTTCCCTGTGCATCTGTAGCCGATAAGAAATATTTTCATATTAAACTCAATAAAAAAAATGATAAACGCCAGCTCTATAATGCATCAAATATATCCCAGTAATTTGGAAAGGATTTTTCCACACATGACTCGTTCTCAATTTCCATGCCAGGGATTATAAGACCCGGCATGGAAAATGCCATGGCGATCCTGTGATCATTGAACGTTTCAATTCTGGCTCCCCTTGGGCGTCCGCCTGTAATGTAAAGATAATCCTCTCCTGCCTCAACCGTTATCCCCATTTTCATAAGCTGTGAAGAGACAGCATCTATCCGGTCACATTCTTTTTCACGCAAGTGTTTAATATTGGTTATTCTGGTTTTTCCCTTGGCAAAGCTTGCAACAACTGAAATGGCAGGAACAGCATCCGGCGTATCAGACATATCCACATCAATCCCTTTAAGATTGGACCCGCAAACACCGATCATGTTGTCTTCAGTCTTGAGAATGCATCCCATCTGTTCTAAAATTCTAATCTGCTTTAGATCTCCCTGAAGAGAATTTTCACTGATATTTTTAACACATACCATATTCCCTGTAATCGCACCAATTGCCCAGAAATAACCGGCATTGGAAAGATCAGGTTCAACAAAAAAATTTCCTGGAACATAGGATTGGAGACCAGGAACGGTGTAATGAGTTGTATCGATTTGATAAACAGCTATTTTGAATTTTTTCATGATATCAATGGTCAAATCAATATAGGGTGAGGAAACCGGAACGCTCTCAAGGCTTATATCCAGTCCGTTTTTCAACACGGCACCCATCATTAAAAGAGAGGATAAATACTGGCTGCTTTTTGAACAATCTATTTTAACAGGTCCGCCATCCCTGCTATCCCCCCGGATATAAACCGGAGGAGTTCCTTTTGTGTTGTCAGATCTTGCATGAATTCCCAACAGGGTCAATGCATCAAGCAACTCTATCATTGGACGTTCACACATTCTCTGATCACCGGTGAGGGTATATTCAGTTTTTCCCAAAGCCGCGATTCCGGTAAGAAGACGCATGGAGGTACCTGAATTGCCAAGATAAATATCTTTATTACAGGGTTGAGGGTTTCCGCCAAATCCCGTTACCGTGTAAAAAGTTTCTTTTGCCTGATCAATTTTAGCCCCCATTTGTTTAAGCGCTTTGATGGTGAGTTTTATATCATCGCTTTGAAGAAGGTTTTGGATAGTTGAAGTTCCGCTGGATAAGGATGCGCAAATCATCATGCGATGGGAAATGCTTTTTGAGCCCGGAATCACAACCGTCTGATCTTTAATCTTTTTTACAGCAATTTTTTTCAATTAATTGTCTCCATCTCAACCCATTATGGTTTGATGTATCCATTCTATATCAGGTGATATGCCTGTCCACACCTTAAATTGAGCCGCGCCCTGATGCATAAACATGGATAGACCGTCAATGGTTGTGCAACCTTTATCCTGTGCCGCGGACAATAGTTTTGTTTTTAAAGGATTATAAACAATATCCATAACAATCATCTTTGAATTCAAAACCGCTGAGGGAATGGGCGAAGTTTCAATATCAGGTGTCATGCCGATGGATGTGGTGTTGATAATAATATCGGTCTTGATCTTTTCTATCTTACTGATTTCATCCATGGAAATAAACTGGGCATCATACTTTTGTGCCAGTGTTTCTCCCCTGTGTTTGTTTCTGTTGATAACAACAAGTTTTCCCCCTTCTTTGTGTATGCCATAGGCAACTGCCTGAGCCGCTCCGCCGGCACCGATGATGCAGACACTTTTACTCTTTATGCCAAAGGGTTTTAAAGGGGTAATGGCAGCCTTATAATCCGTGTTATACCCAAGAAGTTTTCCATTATTATTTACAACAGTGTTTACAGCGCCAATATCCAATGCATCTGCATCAATCCAGTCAAGTTCCGCCATGATGGATTCTTTAAATGGAATGGTAACAGAAGCGCCTTTAATATTTAAGGTTTTTATTGCAGTAAGGCCTTTTGCAATTTCATCAATTTCAAAAGCAAGATAAACTGCATTAATATGGTGACGTTGAAAAAAAGCATTATGTAATACAGGACTTTTGGAGTGCCTGACCGGATTTCCAAAAACACAATAAAGGTGTGTGTCTGAATCCATCATGTCCCATGCTCCTCTTTCACAAATACCGGATAAGATCCAAGTATTTTCAAGGACAAAGAATATTTTTTAATTTCTTCAATCGTTTTGGAAACAAGCTTGTCCTTCTTGTGACCTTCAATATCAAGAAAAAAATAATAACTCCAGTCTTGATGCTTAGTGGGTCTGGACTCAAGCTTCAACATATTAAGCCCTGCCCTGTCCACAGGTTCAAGTGCTTTAAATAAGGCCCCGGGTACATGGGAAGTTGCAAACATGATAGATGTTTTATCCTTTCCGGTTTGTTCAGGCATATTTTTACCAATAACAAGGAATCTTGTGACATTACCGGAATAATCTTCTATTTTTGATTCCACTGTCTGCAATTGATAAATATGAGCCGCCTGCCTGCTTGCAATGGCAGCAATGTTTTTATCTTCAGATGCCATTAGAGCTGCTTTAGAAGTGCTGCTGGTTTCAAAAATATCCGCTTTGGCAAATTTTTTTTTAATCCAGGTTTTGCATTGTGCAAGGGCTTGGGGATGGGAGTAAATTTTTTGAACATCTTTTGCTTCACCAGTTATGGACAATAAATCATGGGAAACAGGTTCATAGTGCTCAGCACAAATATTCAAGTCAAAATCGGTAAACAGATCAAGTGTATGATTCACTGCCCCTTCAATGGAGTTTTCAACAGGAACCACACCGAAATGACTTTCCTTTTTTTCGACCTCCCTGAAAATCTCATATAAATTTGCCTGTTCGACGAATCGACCTGAATGTTTGAAGTGGGCCAGTGCAGCGATATGTGTGTAGCTTGCTTCAGGACCCAGAAAAGATATGGTTTTCGGTTTTTGAATTTCCCTGGTGGCCGTAATGATGACATTGAAAATATATCTTAATAATTCTTTATCTGCAGGGCCTTGATTAATTTTTGACAATTTTTCAATTACTTTTCGTTCCCGGGATCGATCAAGTATCTGGCTATGGGTTTCTTTTTTAATTCTTCCAACCTCTTTACCAATTTCAAGCCGTTGATTAATTAAACTCAAAATACTTGAATCAATGCTGTCTATTTGAGCCCTCAACCTGTCTAAATCAATTTCAAGGTTTTTTTTAGTCGTCATTTTGATACCATTTTTATTTAAAGATTCAAGATTATTCTTTTTTAAGGAGAAAGTTTTTTATCCTGTTTCCATCCATATCTTTAACAGTGGCCATCCACTTATCGATCATAACGGATTCTCCAGGTTTTGGAATTCGGCCAATCTGTTCGAGAAAAAATCCGGAAAAAGTGTCATATACATTTGATTCTGGAATTTCAATTTCGATTTCTTTATTTAAATCATCAATATCAATCTTTCCTGCAACCAACCATTTGTTCCCTTTCAGTCTTACAATATCCGGCACCATTCTATCGGTTTCATCAACGATTTCACCAATGATTTCTTCAACAACGTCTTCAAGGGTTACAATCCCTGCGACACCGCCGTGTTCATCCACAATAACGGCAAAATGATTTTTTTTCTTTTTAAAATCATGCAACAGAGAGTCAAGTTTTTTTGATTCAGGAATAAAATAGGGTTTTTTCATGATTTGCTTGACATCCAAGGGTGTTTGGGAATCAGAGGCACTTGCTTTTTGAAAACTTGCAAACAAATCCTTTACATGCAAAATCCCTATAATATTATCGATACTGTCTTCTATAACAGGGATTCTGGAAAACCCTGTTCTAAGAATTTTTTTAATATCCACCTGCTGGGATATGTCTATCACAAACATATCCGCTCTGGGTGTCATGATTTCATAACAGGAAGTATCGTCAAATTCAAAGATATTGGTGATAAATTCTTTTTCTTGTTCTTTGATTTCTCCATCTTCTTCCACTACTTCAACCATGGTCATCAGCTCATCTTCGGTTACCGTTTCATGGGGAGTGTCAATCTTTCCATGAAGTTTGGGAATAAAACTCAATATATAAATCAAAGGAAAAAATAATTTTGAAAGCCAGAAAATTGGATAAATCACAATCCTGGCAACGAAAATATTATTGTGATTGGCAAATGATTTTGGGAAAATTTCTCCAAAAACCAGAATGAGCAGGGTCATCGTGCCGGTTGCAATACCAACGGCATTGGATTTAAAATAGGAAATGGCAATAGAGGTTGCAATTGCTGAGCCGGTAATATTTACAAGATTGTTTCCAATCAGAATTGTGGTTAAGAGTGTATGCGAGTTCTCTTTCATCTTTAAAATCAATTGTCCGGATTTTGAACCATCCTTGGCAATGTGAAGCGCCTTGATTTTGCTGATGGAAAAAAGAGCGGTTTCAGAAGAAGAAAAAAAGCCAGATAAAAAAAGGCAGATAACAAGTAACGTCAATTCAAAAGTCATCAAAACAGAATATAGTCCTTAATTTATTTACTAAACGGTAGTTATACATGAAAACACTCTAATAATATTTGGGTTGATTTGTCAAATTTTAATATATGGGGCCAGAATCCTTGAGCAGGTTAAGCGCAATACCGGCTGTCCTTTTGGATGCCCCTTTTTTCCCCAGTCTTTTTCTAACCCGATCTAACTGCTCTTGAAAATAGCTTAAATGATCCAGCATATATAGCGCTTTTTGACTTATTTTATAAGGCGTAGCGTCATTTTGTAAAAGTTCAGGCATCACTTCAGCATTAACAATTAAATTTGCCAGACCTGCATACTTTATTTTGACAAACAGTTTTGCAATTCGGTAGCTTATTAAGGACATTTTGTAAACTATAATGGTTGGAATGCCGCAAAGAGCAGCTTCCAGAGTAACGGTTCCGGAAGCTGCAATAATAAGATCTGATTTAAAAAAAATGTTCTTAACCGGTCCATCAATAATTTGAAAACCACACGTCTTATCCGCTTTTTTTAGATACGCCTCTATGGTTTCTCTTTTTATTGAAGTTGCCTGGGAAATTATAAATTTTACCTTTTGATTCTTTTGAAAAATTAAATCGGCTGCATTAATCATAATTTCAAGCAGATTTTGTATTTCAGCTTTTCTTGATCCCGGAAGAAGGCCGATGACCAGGTGGCCATTATTTGTTGAGGATAAGGGGTCTGATCGAAAAAAAGGCTTTGATAAATTTTCAGGATATTCATCCACTAAAGGATTTCCAACATAAGTAGAACGAATGTGCGCTTTTTTAAATATTTTTTCTTCAAACGGCAGTATTAAAGCTGCATGGTCAATATATTTTTTTATTTTTTTCAGTCTTGATTTTTTCCATGCCCATACTTTTGGTGTGATGTAATACAGAATCTTAATCTTGTAATGATCTTTGGCAAATTTTGCAGCTTTTAAGTTAAATCCGGGATAATCCACGAGTATAATTAAATCCGGCTTATTCACCCGAAGTTTTCTTTTAAACAAATCAAAGGCTTTTTTTATCTGTTTAAACTGCATCACAACTTCAGTAACCCCCATTGCAGAAAGCAGTGCAATATTATAGAAAAGATCTACCTTCTGCTTTTCCAAATATGTACCGCCAATGCCTGAAAAATAAATACTGGAATCGGATTGTTGGATTTCTTTGACAAGATGGCCTGCATGCATATCACCTGACGGCTCACCGGTAAGAACCATGATGTGTCTTAATTTGCCGAGACGTTTCATCATACGTGTGACCCTCAGGTTATATCATCCTCTGTGTAACCCAAAATAGATATATTATACTTATTTGCAAGGGCTATCATTTCTTTGCGATCAAATGCAATGGATTTTTCTGCCTCAAGAACAAGAATACTAGCCCCTGATTCATGCATGGTTTCAATGGTCTCACAGCCTGAAGAAGGCAGATCAAATCTTAAATCCTGGGAGGGTTTTGAAAGCTTAATGACCACAGCGCCATTATGATGGGACAAGGACCCCCCTCTTTTAATTGTCGCATCTGTTCCCTCTATGGCTTCAACGGCAAGAATGGTTCCATTACTGATTACAATGCATTGGCCGATATCAAGTTTTCCGATTTCTTTTGCTATTTTCCATCCCTGAACAATATCTTTTTTTTCACTTTTATCCGGCTTTCGTATTGTCCAGCACCCCTTGGGGCTGATCAGTTCCGGAAGAAGAAAAGTGGAGGGTAAAATTTTTATTCCTTGCTTGGCAAGCAGATCTGCAAAAGCGGTTAATACTGAATCATCATGAGTTCTGACAGTTTTGGCAATAAAGGAGAGTGCTTTAAAGTCAGGACGGATATCTTTGAAAATATTTGTTTTATTAATACTTCCCAGCATGACGACTTCTGTCACATGGTGTTGTTTGAAATAGTTGATCAATTTTGAAACCTGACCCAGATATAGCCATTTAAGTTCTTGAACATGGTCCAAAAGACTATTGTCGGTTTCAGAATTAAACCCTACGGCAAAAACTATGTATCCATTCTTTGCCGCTTTTTTTGAAAAGAGAATGGGGAATTGACCGCCACCAGCTATAAGTCCGATTCTCATTTTTTATCGGGTAACACCCCTGTTTGAGTTGATAATAAAATTTATAAAATTTTTCACCTCTGGAATTTGTTCAACTTCAGCTTTAACGCGTTCAGAAGCCTGTTTCACCGTCAAACCGATTCGAAAAAAAATTCGATAGGTTTTTTTGAGTTCCTGAAGCGTTGATTTAGAGAATTTATGTCGCTTCAAGCCAACATTATTCAAACCATGGAGGGTTGCGCGATCTCCGGCGGCAATCACGTATGGCGGTATATCCTTTACCACTGCGGATTTTCCCCCGATATAGGCAAAGTCACCGATTTGAACAAATTGATGGATGGCAACCAACCCACCCACTGTGACATTATCACCAATGATAATATGACCGGCAAGAGTGGAGTTATTTGCAAGAATAACCTGCTTTCCGGTTTTACAATCGTGGGCAATATGTGTATAGGCCATTAAATAGTTTTCTTCCCCAACTTCTGTAATACCCCCGCCAAATTCAGTACCCCGGTTAATGGTCACAAATTCTCGTATAATAGATCCCCGTCCTATTGTTAAATATGTTTTTTCACCATGGAATTTAAGATCCTGCGGGGCAGCGCCAATAGATGCATATTGAAAAATCTGACAATTTTCTCCAATGGTTACATATTGATCAATTGTCGTATAAGGGCCAATGGTTGTGCCGGAACCGATACAAACGTCTGCTTCGATAATGACAAAAGGGCCGATGGTGACATTGGTATCAATTTCAGCAGAAGAATCAATAATTGCTGTGGGGTGAATCATTTTTACTCCATTAATTTATTCTTGTTTTCTAAATCATTTAATCTTTTTTCAAAAGAAAAAATTTTCTTTCTGATTTCCGGTAACCTGGAGATAATGCTCACGACTTTGCGCCAGCGATGATGTGGCATCTGCGGTATGCCAGATACAATTTCATTTTCCAAAACATCGCTGTGAACACCTGTATAAGGGCCAACGATGGCATTGTCACCAATTTTTATATGTCCTGTTATGCCGGATTTGCCGGCAATTATCACATTTTTACCAACCTGCGTGCTGCCGGCAATCCCAACCTGGGCAACAATCAGTGTATGATCCCCGATTTTTACATTGTGTGCAATGTGAACAAGATTGTCTGTTTTTACACCATTGCCTATAATGGTCTTGCCAAGCGTACCCCGGTCAATCGTGTTGGCAGCACCTATTTCTACATCATCCCCTAATACAACATACCCTGTGTGAATTATTTTATGATGTTTCTGTGTATCTTGAGCAAACCCAAACCCATCGGAACCAATAACGGTTCCGGAATGAATAATACCGTTTTTACCGATTCTGGTTTTATCCATTATCGTGACATTGGGTTGAATTATTGTATTATCGCCGATAAAGACATTATCACCAATAAACGTACCCGGTTTAATATGAACGTTGTCTCCAATTTGGACATCATCGCCAATAAATACATTTGATTCAATGGTCAAATTTTCTCCAAGCTTAACATCACGTCCAATAGTTGCACCTGGATTTATAAAGGGCGTTCTTTTTTTTTGTGGATAAAATATTGATACTAATTTAAAAAAAGATACTTTTGGGTTATCAACTTTTAATAAGACCCTATCGCCGGAATGATCTGGACTTATAGTAAAGGAATCAGGAATGATAACAGCCCCGGCTGTTGTTTGTTCCAGGCGGGCCAAATGGTTTGAATCACATGCAAAGGTAATATCACATAAATTTGCGTCATCAAAAGAAGATACCCCCTCAATTATTAATAAAGGGTCACCAATGACTCTGGCATGAATTATTTTTGCAATTTCATTAACAACTATTTTCATGAACGTATTTATTTGGTTTTTGAAACTTTTAAATTATACTTTTTTATGATCTGATCCGTAATATCGATTTGATCCGGACGATATACCACGCCAGCAGTCTTTCTTTCTATAATAAGCAGATACCCCTCATCCTTCCCGAT
>Ga0180009_10001230_pt1 | contig 31918 bp, 25 predicted proteins | sample OS_PC_MetaG_FD_123537 | JGI IMG/M metagenome (GOLD analysis project Ga0180009, IMG submission 123537) | Groundwater microbial communities from the Aspo Hard Rock Laboratory (HRL) deep subsurface site, Sweden - OS_PC_MetaG | ecosystem: Environmental > Aquatic > Deep subsurface > Groundwater...
AAATATTAGGATCTTCGCGTATGAAGACATCCAGAACCAGGAGGTGGTACAAATGACAATCGAGGATTTTTCAAAAAAAATAAACTGGCTCGGCCATGACGGATTTCGAATTGATACAGAAAAGACGATTTATTTCGATCCCTTTCAGATTGAAGGTGGCCCAAGGGCCGATTTGATCCTCATCACCCACGATCATTTTGATCATTGCTCGCCAGAGGATGTGGCAAAGATCCAGGATTCTCAAACAGTTATCGTCACGGAGAAGGCTTCTGCCAAAAAACTTTCGGGTGATGTGAGGATTTTGCAACCCGGAGAGTCCCTTAGTGTGGATGATATCAAGATTCAGGCCGTTCATTCCTACAACACAGATAAGGACTTTCACCCCAAGTCAAATAACTGGCTGGGCTTCATCGTTGAGATTGAAGGGATCACGGCATATCATGCTGGAGATACAGATTTCATCCCGGAGATGAAAGATCTTGAAGTGGATATCGCCTTTCTGCCCGTATCCGGCACCTACGTCATGACGGCAGATCAGGCGGTCAAGGCAGCCTTGGCCATTAATCCAAAACTGGCCATACCAATGCATTACGGGACTATAGTCGGTGATGAGCAGGATGCCATCACATTTAAAAAGGCCCTTGAAGGTAAGGTTGAGGTACTGATTCTAAAAAAACAATAGAAGTCATTTTTAAAATGAAAAAACAGACGATAATACATGTAAAAAACGGCTCAATATATCAAGAAAAAGGAGTCTTCTTTGTGGGACAGCGGAAAATAGCAGGAGTAACACCTGAAAAATATGAAGCCATTCGTCTATAGAGAAAATTGCAAAGCAGTATCATCAGCGCTCCATAGATAATACCAGCTATGGCATCGACGACGTAATGGTACCGGCAATAGATTGTTGCCACGATGAGACTTGTAACGAACGGGATAAGTATCAGCCCAAGTATTCGTTCCTTTCGCAGTACCATAACCATACAGACTACCGCAACAGCGACGTGAGAGCTGGGGAATGCCCCACCTGGAGTGTCAAGATAATAAATAAGATCCATGAGCGAGGTGAAGAACCCGTAATATAAACCTCGGCGCAGGGGGATCGGGCCAGTTGCCGGAAAAAAGATAAACAGCAGGTAGCAAGAGAGCAACGTTAACGATATTGTGAAGAGAAATTCCTCGAAAAACTGTTTATCTTTAAAATACAATATTCCGCCGATAACCGGTAGATATAGGTAGTATGTGAAATAGGAGAAGTGGAAAAACTCTATCAGGAAACGGTTGTTGAATTTGACCGGCAGTACCATGGCGGGTTCGCAGTGGAATATGACCTTATCCAGTGCAATGTATATCGGGTCAAGGGGGGCATTTAATAGAATGTTGTTTATCAGTCCTGATTCTGAGTACAGATAGATTAAGAGCAGGATCGGATACCAGGCCCGAACAAACTTTAAGGTAGGGTTTGAGCCGGGGCCCACATAATTGGCGAATACAAGAATGACGGCCGTAAATACGATATGAGTTACAACTACCTGATTGAAATACTTATGTCCCCATCCTAATAATACCATAATTAGGACAACGCCAAGAAGGTAGGCTACAAAAATAAAATCAACGGCATTAAGCTGCCTCAACTTCTCTATTTTAGCCAACCTTGTTCCCTGTACCATTCTGCTGTCGCGAAAACACCTTTTTTGAGGTCGTCATCCGGCCGGAAGCCAGTGTCGTCAGAAAACCGCGCTGGTGAGCAAGTCCAGGCTTCCTGCCGGAGTTCCAATACCTTTTCACGGTTGATAAGGTGGGGCTTTCGTGTGATTTTCGAGAAGCTGTCAGCTAACATTGCGTATGTATCCGCCATCCACATGGGGATAAAAATCCTTCTTGCCTTTCTTCCCACAGCTTCTTCCACGCAGGTGAGAAAATCATCCCACTCGTAGATATTGCCGTCGCTTATGTAGTAGGTTTTTTTCTTTGTAACATCAAACTTGAGGGCAGAAATGACGGCCTTTGCAACCTCCCTGCCGTCTATGAAGGAAAGAAGCGGGGAGCCCCCTTTCGGCCTTATGTCAAGCCCCTTCTCCGCAACGAGTTTAAATATGCGGAGGATATCTCTCTCTCTCGGCCCATAAACCGCGCATAGGCGAAGAACCGTGGAATCGCGAATCAGCCTCTTCACAACAGATTCGGCGCTATTCTTGCTCACGCCGTAATGAGTAAGGGGATAATCCGCATCGTTTTCATCACGAGGCTTGTCTTGACCGGAGGGTCCACCAGCGGTGAGGCTGCTTATGAATATAAACCTGTCTACCTTCTGATCCCTACAGGCGAGGCACAGATTTTCAGTGGAATCGACGTTTGCCTTCCAATAGGAGGCAAGTGAAACCGCTCGTACAACCCCGGCGCAATGGACCACCGCATCTATTCCATGAACCGCTGCCGCAAGTGATTTAACTGATGAAAAATCGCCTCGGATACCGGCAACGCCTTTCGGGAGCTTTGTTTCATCGCTCGGGGGCCGCAGCAATGCAGAGACGGTAAGGCCTCTGTCCCTCAAGAGGCTGGCGCAATGCCAGCCGATAAAGCCAGTTGCGCCCGTAACAAGAACTTTCAAAGCGCCCTCTCGTAAAAACGGTACGTTTTATATCTTTTTGCTCCCATCCTTTCGGAGCTGATGTTCATCTTGCTATTGGTCTCAAGTACCCAGGAAAATTCTCCCGAATTGTACCCATTTTCCATTGCCTTCAGAGCAGTTTCAAGGTAGAGGAGCGAATCCAGGCCCAGTCCACGATATTCCTTTATAATCCCCATTGCGGGGATTCTAAGGCGCTTGATTTTCCTTTTGTAGTAAAAGAACTTGAAAATCCCCAGGGGCAGCATTCTGCCGTTCATTTGCTTGAAGGCCACGTTCAGGTCCGGCAGCGCAATGGAGAAGCCAACGGGCCTTCCCTTCACCGTAAGGATTAAAATAAGGGAAGGATCGGCTATCTTTGTGAAGTCCTTTGCAATGTATAAAAACTCCTCCTTCGTCATGGGGATAAACCCCCAGTTATTCTCCCAGGAGCTATTGTAAATGGAAAAGGTCAGTTCCAGTTCTTCTTTAATCTTTTTGAAGTTCAGCGGCCTTATGCTTGCCTTATGCCTGCGTTTAAGAAGCTTTGAAACCTTATCGTACCGGGTGGGAAAGTTGTCCAGGGTACCGAGATAGGCGTAAAGGTCCATTACTTTGGAAAAACCTGCATTCTCCAATAGGCTAATGTAGTAGCGGGGGTTATATAACATCATGAAAACAGGTGGGGAATCAAAGCCGTCTACGAGAAGGCCGCATTCCTCGTTGGTAGAGAAGTTTGCAGGACCCCTGATATGGGTGCATCCTCTTTCCTTCAGCCACTGCGAGGCGGCTTTGAAAAGCGCGCCTGCAATATCCTGATCCTCAAAAGCCTCGAAAAACCCGAAGAAACCCCTGCCATCCCTGTGGAAATCCAGGTGCCGCTTATTGTACACGGCGCAAATCCTTCCCACTGTTTTCCCTGCCGAATCCATACACAGGAATGGCTGGACCCTGGAATGAAAATGGAATGGAAAGCGTTTCTCGTCGAACATCTCCTTTTGCTGGAGAAGAAGGGGGGGGACCCAGTTGGGGTCATCCTTGTAAACTTTCCAGGGGAAGCGAAGGAACTCATTAAGCAAACGTTTGCCGGAGACAGGAACAGTGTTTGAGGTATTCATATGATGGCCTCTCAGATGACGTTCAACTCCCGCCCCACCTTCTTGAGGGAAGAAAGGGCCATATCTATCTGCTGCCGTGTGTGGGTTGCCATAAGGCTGATTCTTATGAGCGATCTGTTTTGTGGTACGGCAGGGGGTACAACAGGATTCACGAACACACCCTCTTCCTGAAGGCGCATACACATCCTGAAAGTTTTTTCCATCCCGCCAATTAAGATTGGGATTACCGGTGTGTTCGAGGAGCCGATATCATATCCTAAATTTACAAGCCCCTCTGCCATGGCCCTGGTGTTTTCCCAGAGGGCTTCACGGCGTTCAGGTTCCTGTTCAATTATATCCAGAGATTTCATCACAGCAGCTACTGACGCGGGTGGCAGGCTTGCACTGAACATGAGGGCGCGCGAGGTGTGCCTGAGGAAGTCAATAAGTTTTGCATTGCCCGCAATGAAACCGCCGACTGTGGCCAGTGATTTACTGAACGTCCCCATTATGGCATCGATCCTGTCCTGCAGGCCGAAGTGTGCGGCAGTGCCATCCCCCCTCGGCCCGATGACACCGAGGGAATGGGCATCATCTACCATAACGGCTGTGTTATACTTTTCCGCCAGGGGAACAATCCGGGGCAGATCGGCGATATCACCGTCCATGCTGAATATCCCATCAATGACTATCAACTTACCGGCTTCAAGAGGGATAGATTTTAAGACAGTTTCGAGGCTTGAGGGGTCGTTATGTTCGAAGCGCTTCAATCGGCCAAACGAGAGATTGGCCCCATCAATAATACTGGCATGGTCAAGGCGGTCGGCCAATATGTAGTCACCTCTTTGCACAACCGCCGCAATAAAGCCCAGGTTAGCCATAAAACCCGTAGAGAAAATGATTGCAGCTTCCTTGTCCACGAATGCAGCCAACCTTTCTTCAAGGGCGGTATGGATATCGAGACTGCCGTTTAAAAATCTTGAACCTGCACATCCGGTCCCGTATTTCTCTATAGCGTCGATGGCAGCTTTTTTAACCCGCGGGTCGTTTGTGAGTCCAAGGTAACTGTTTGAGCCTAACATCAGGACTTTCTTCCCCTGAATGATCACTTCGGTGTCTTGGCCAGACTCGATCTCACGGAAGTATGGATAAATGCCTAGCCCACGGATAGTCTCCGCGGCCTTGTATCTGATCACCTTATCAAATATAGAAGTATGGTTGCTCACATTTTTCCCTGTTATTGTTTTCGCTTAGGGACCTCCTTTGCATATTACGAAACCTTTGAAAGACGCCCCTTTTGTCCAATGTTTGTGCCTGTCCTGTTAAATGCGCAGCATATTTATCCGGGGAGCGGCCTATTCGTCCAGGGTCAGGCTTAATTTATTTTTATACTCGTTATCCTTCCATCTGTAAAGCTGTCTTAAAATTATCCTTAGGAGATCAAAAAAGAATTGACAATAACATTTTCTTATGATTAAATTAAAATTATATCTTTTTGTAAGTTTGTTCAGGTTTAAAATGAGCGTAAACAGCACTTATCAAAATATTGCAATAATTATCAGGGCAACGGGGATAATTCTGCTCCCGTTGCTTAGCCTTCTTGTCATTAGAAGCAAACTACCTGGCCTGATAATGTAATAGAGTTAAAAGTTAATTCATAAAATCCGTTATCAGGTTTACCTGGTAACGGATTTTTTTTGCTTAAAAATCTGTGTGAGGCAGTTCGCAATTATGGACACTTTTCTTTCGGAAAAAAAACGTACGATACGGCGCTCGGTGCGCACCTTTTGCCAGAGAGAGATCCAGCCTATCGCCAAGGAGATTGACCAGGAGGCATCCTTCCCTTGGGAGGTGGTTGAGAAGATGGGCAAGCTGGGTTACTTTGGAATCCAGGTCCCTAAGGCCCTGGGTGGTGCGGGTTTAGATACGGTGGACTATATCATTGTGATCGAGGAGATCTCAAGGGCGTGTGCGGGTCTTGGCCTATGCGTGACCGTTCACAATAGTGTGGCCGTGTATCCACTTTTGGCATTTGGCTCAGAGGAACAAAAGCAAAAGTGGGTGCCGCCTCTTGCTAAGGGTGAAAAAATCGGGGCCTTTTGTCTCACCGAACCCAATGCCGGATCTGATGCAGCCGGAATCGAGGCTTCAGCCATTCGTACAAATAGCCATTATGTAGTTAACGCAAACAAGGTTTTCGTAACCAATGGGGGAGTTGCTGATGTCTGCTTGATTTTTACACGCACCGACCCCAACGCGGGTCGTAAGGGAATCAGCGTTATCGTCGTTGAGCGGGGCACCCCCGGATTCGTGGTTGGTGATCTCGAAGACCTTTGTGGCGTTCGAGCCAACCCGGTGAGCTCTATCAGGCTTTATGACTGCCAGGTGCCCTTAGAAAACCTGTTGGGCAAGGAGGGCATGGGTTTGCGCATTGGGCTTGCGGCGCTGGACACCGGTAGGATCGGCATCGCGGCCCAGGCTGTGGGGATTGCCCAGGCCGCGCTTGGGGAAGCGGTTCGGTACTCAAAGCAGCGCTATCAGTTTGGCGTTCCCATTTCAAAACACCAGGCCATTAGTATGATGGTCGCGGACATGGCTACAAAGGTAGACGCGGCCAGGCTAATGGTTTACCGAGCCGCTGTGCTGCGGGACCAGGGCAAATCTTTTTCTCAGGCATCGGCCATGGCCAAGCTTTTCGCTTCTGAGATTTCCAGTGAGGTTACCGACCTGGCCGTCCAGATCCATGGTGGATACGGCTACTCCAAATCCTATCCTGTTGAGCGATATTACCGGGATGCAAGGGTGACGAGGATCTATGAAGGAACCTCGGAGATTCACCGTATGGTCATTGCAAGAGGGGTATTGGGAGATTAGAGGATCAACCATATAATCGCTTCGTGATTCTATCAAGTTAACATAAATTTTGTAACTTGATGTCTCTTACGAACTGGAGAAAACTGTATGGGAATTCAAATAATCGTATGCATAAAATCAATAATCGCGAATGGACTGAATGAACGGGTTGTTCGTTCATCTGATTCACGCGAGCTTAACCCTTATGATCGACCGGTTTTGGAAGTAGCGTTGCGCATAAGGGAAGAGCTTAGCGGAACAATAACAGCTCTTTCCATGGGACCTGAGCGGTGTGCTTTTACCCTGAATGAGGCCATGGCCATGGGCGTTGACCGTGGCGTTTTGCTTTGCGATCCTGCCCTTGCCGGGGCGGACACACTGGCAACCTCCAATGCTCTTGCCGCTGCAATTAAAAAGCTCGCTCCATTCGACCTTGTTCTTTTTGGTACCAGGGCCGCTGATAGCGACACCGGCCAGGTGGGCCCGCAGACTGCGGTTCTTCTTGATTTGCCGCTGGTCACAGGGGCTCATTCCGTTGAGCCGAAGGACGACGGTCTTATTGTTGAGCGCAGTGCTGACGGCTTTCTGGAGTGTTTTGAGGTTTGTTTCCCGGCAGGCCTTACCATACATTCGAGTGCAAACCAGCCGAGAGACGTGGGGCTTTTAGGGATCCAATTGGCTTTTAAGGAAAGAGAGGTGAAAAACTGGAACCTGGCGGACCTTGATTTATCTGCGGATCGTGTCGGAGAGGCGGGATCTGCCACTAACGTACTCGCTTTGTCGCGAGTGGAAAGTGTTAGAAAATGTGAGTTCTTATCTGGCTCGGCCGTGGAGCAGGTCGACGAATTGATCAACCGGCTGTCAGCATCAGGCATGATTTAATAAAGAATATTAAGAGGTTATGTAATCTCTAAGCCAGGACAACTACTTAGAGGATTGGGATGACACTTATGGGAAATAATGCAGGAGCAGAGATCTGGGTCGTTGGCGATTTAAGGAGTAAAAGGCTTTTTGGGTTTTGCCTCAATGTGTTGGCCAAGGCCCGGCATCTGGCCGGAACAATGTCGGGAAAGGCAGCCGTTGTGCTCATGGGTTCTTCGGCCGATGTTCGGCGAGATAGCGCCTGTGGGTTCCAGGCATATCTGTCGGTTTCCTCCGCTGCCGAAGAGTGCATCGCACACGGTGCAGACTATGTTTACATTCTTGACAATGAAAATTTGGTCATACCGAGGGCTGATACTTATGCGGCGGTTTTGGCCAATGCTGTTCTAAGGTGTGGCCCAACACTTGTATTGTTTCCGCTTACGGACTTTGGCCGTGAGCTGGCAGCCCGGTCTGCCAGAATCAGCAACGCCGGTCTAATCGCCCAGTGCATGGATCTCAACGTCGAGGGAGACAGGGTAGTGGCAAAATGCCACTCGTGGGATGGTGAGGTCATGGCCGATATCACCTTCTCCGATAGATCTAAGACTGGATTTGCGACCGTACAGCCCAATGCATTTCAAGCGGTTGAATTTCAGGGTGAGCCTGGTGTCATAAAGTGGATCCGGGTAGATCACCTTGACATGCCGGAAAGGCTCAATCTCCTATCGAGTTTGGCAGAGTCTGATAAAAAACAACAGCTTGAAGATGCCAAGGTAGTGGTGGTGGGAGGGGCTGGTCTTCACAGCCATGACAATTTCAGTCTGGTGCGCGAACTTGCCGCGGCTTTGGGTGGTGAGGTGGGCGCAACCCGACCGCCGGTGTTTCAGCACTGGGTGGAGGAGGAACGACTGATCGGACAGACAGGAAAGACGGTCCAACCCAATCTGCTCTTTTCTATCGGTACTTCGGGAGCAGTACAGTACACTGCCGGGATTATGGAGGCTAAGACCATTGTTGCAATTAACCGGGATAAGAATTCCCCCATCTTTCAAGTTGCCAATCTCGGGATTGTGGGGGATGCGAAGACCTTTCTGCCGCTGCTCATATCTAAGATCAAGCAGGAAGCATTGCGCAAAATGGCGGGTGTTATACAGGGAGACGTTAAAGCTGACAAAGGAAATGGCTTTGGCAAGAGCGTTCGCAAGCTGCGAGCATTTCAGGATTATTCCCAGGAGGCCTTAGCCCAGGCCACTGGCGAAACCCAAGAGTTCATAGAGAAAGTAGAGAACGATGAAATTACTCCCCCGGTGAGCTTTTTATTAAGATTGGCCAGCGCCCTGAAGGTTGATGCGGGTATCTTTTTTCGCAAGGAAGAAAAAACGATGGTTCGAAATCTACGTTCCCAGGCCTTCGTCAAGCGCACCCGAAACTACTCGTATAAGACCCTTGGCCCTGTTACTGAGAACGATCACATACGTGCCTTCATGGTTACTATCGAGCCAAAGCAGGTCCACAAACCAGTAGCTTACAAGCACGAGGGTGAGGAGTTTCTTTTCGTCATGGAGGGGGATCTCCGGCTCACACTTGGTAATAAAACTCACCACCTTAAATCAGGCGAATCCATCCATTTCAACTCTGAAGTTCCCCATAAGCTGAAAAGCATCTCAAATGAGCTGACTCGCTGTCTGGCAGTGCTTTATACGCCCTGAAAACGGGAAGGCATGCATCATCGTTAAGGGGCAACATCCGAGGTATTTGGTGTGGGCGTCTCAACTGTTTTTTTCCTGCGTTGCTGTGACCATGCCTTCAGGACGGCCTGAACAAGGGTGGCTAAGGGAATGGCGAAAAACACACCCCAGAATCCCCACAGACCGCCGAAAACAAGCACTGCCACCACGATTGCGATGGGATGGAGATTGACTACTTCAGAGAACAATAGTGTGACCAGCAAGTTTCCATCCAAGATTTGAATTACAATATAGGCGATCACCACATAGGCACAAGGTGAACTCCATCCCCACTGAAAGTAGGCAATCCAAGCTACCGGCAGGACCATTACAGTGGCGCCAATGTATGGCACAAGGACCGAAAGTCCCACGAACAGGCTTACCAGCATGGCATATTTCAAGCCCAAAATTGCGAAGGTCAGATAGCTGGCGGCCCATACGATTAAGATTTCCCAGAACTTACCTCGGATATAGTTACCAATTTGCTGGTCAACTTCGCGCCACACCTCGGTTGCCAGCCTTCTATTGTCGGGCAAAAAGCGTTTCACCCACTGTAATAAGCGGTCTTTGTCCTTAAGGAAAAAGAAAACCAATAGAGGTATGAGAAAGATATATACCAGCGTCCAGATAAAACCGCGCACAGAGGCCACGGAAAGAGATAGTACCTGTTGTCCTAAGCGTGTGAGTTCAGAGCGCAAAACACTGATTATGTCTATCACCTGTTGTTCGGATACAAAATCCGGATACCGTTCGGGTAAACGTAAAAGTTCTCGTTGCACCCAGGAAATCTTTGATGGCAGTTCCTGAAATAACTCCACAACCTGCTGCCACAAAAGGGGGAACAGCCCTAATAGCAAGAAAAGCAAAAAAAACACAAAGCAGAGAAAAACCACCAACACTGCGATTAGACGGGGGACCCGCCGTCGCTCCAGTATATTCACCAGCCCTTCCAGCAGGTATGCAATCACAACACCCGCAAGGACCGGAGCAAGCATGTGTCCCAGTAGTAGAAGTGCTACAGCTCCTGTGATAAGCAGAACTGTCAGGAGGACGACCTGAGGGTCAGAGAAGTGACGTCTAAACCAGTCACTAATAAATTGCATTGGTCTGTACCTTTAATATTGTGTAAACAAATGCCTTTTTTCTTGGCGTTTTCTTTAAGACTTTTTCTTAGCCTTCAAACCAAGGATCTTTTTTTCCAGTTCATCTATTCTTCTTTCCAATGCCTCAATTTTTAATTGCCTTTCTGTCTTGCCCATCTTTTCAGTTTCATCGTTTTGTACATTTTGAGGGCCTTCTTCTTTAACTATTCTATCGACGCTTGAAGAACCTATCCCAAATTCCCTGGCTATTTTTCTCATGGAAAGACCACTCGCATGTGCTTCTTTGATCTTCTGCCTTGTTATGTCATCAATCCTTTTTCCTGCCATTTTTGTCCCTCCCCAAGGATTAACCGGTTGGTATTGTTATGAAAATTGCTGTTATTTCCCGATTACAATTTTTTTATACGGCGCCAGCTTGCATTGGGTTATCAAATAACCATAATAGGGTTTGTCCTTAAATGCTGGTAAAAAAAGTTAGGATGATGTGCTTTGCACATTACAATTCTAAAAATAACATATCCTTGTGCCTTTCCGCTACCTATTTTTGAATGATGATTATCGGAAGCTTGAAGATATAGGTCATAACGGGATAAAGCTTTAGGTGGCCCGGTCTTTTAGCTAGGGCAGGCCGAACATGAAATTGAGGAGCAGGCCGGCCACTGGATCGCGGTCGTCCTTGGTGTTGTAAATCCAGTATGCAACTCAGCACGAGAATGGAGACAATGGTAGCATAAAGAAGAAGCTGAATATAATCTAAGTATCTGAGCGAGAGCTTGAACACCGTGGCCACAGTGGACCACAATAATGCTGTTGACAGTCCGTATATATAGGCTTTTTTTTATTGTTAATCTCCTTTCCGGTCTTTTATTCGATATAGACGAATGCCCGGCAGGATTTGTCTACAATATGGGGGAAAAAGGGAAACCCCGGTAAATATTCCTTACTGGGCGCCACTGCAAATATGGTTTGACTTCACCGATTAAAAAAGTTACTCTCGCGAATAATTTGGTATGCAGGGAGCAGGGGCCTAAACAAAATTTTTGAGTGCAAACAGGCCAGAGGCGGTCTGCGGCAACGGCTGCTGCGGACTGAAATAACAACCAAAACTTAAGAGAAGGAGGAGCTATGGAGGTCAAAAAAATTTTTCTACCCGAGTCGGAATTGCCGCGTCAATGGTACAATATCGCAGCCGATATGCCAACACCGATGGAGCCGCCGCTTCACCCGGGGACAGGGAAGCCTGTAGGCCCGGACGATCTGGCACCCATCTTTCCCATGCCGCTCATAGAGCAGGAGGTAAGTCAGGAAAGGTGGATTGATATCCCTGAGGAGGTTCTGGAGAAGTATGTCATCTGGCGCCCCACGCCCCTTTACAGGGCCTACCAGCTTGAAAAATACCTGGAAACGCCTGCCAAGATCTACTATAAAAACGAAGGCGTAAGTCCGGCAGGAAGCCACAAACCCAACACTGCCATAGCCCAGGCCTACTACAATAAAATTTCAGGGACCAAGCGGATCACCACAGAAACCGGTGCGGGTCAATGGGGAAGTGCCCTGGCCATGTGCTGTGCCATGTTTGGCCTGGAGTGCGATGTCTGGATGGTGAAGATTAGTTTTAATCAGAAGCCTTATCGCCGCATGATGATGGAGACCTGGGGGGCCAAGTGCGTGGCAAGCCCCAGCACCCTCACCAAGGCAGGGCAAAAAATCCTGGATCAGGATCCGGATTCTCCTGGAAGTCTTGGGATTGCCATCAGTGAGGCTGTAGAGGCAGCTGTCATGGACGAAAACGCCAAGTATGCCCTGGGAAGTGTGTTGAACCACGTAATGCTACACCAGACCGTTAATGGCCTTGAAACCCAGAAGCAAATGGCCATTGCCGGCGATTATCCGGACGTGGTTATTGGGTGTGCTGGTGGAGGCAGCAATTTCGCGGGACACTGTTTTCCCTTTGTGCGGGATAAAATTCATGGCAAGGATATAGATATAATTGGTGTAGAACCCGCCTCCTGCCCAACCATGACCAGGGGGCCGTTTGCCTATGATTTTGGGGATACATGTCAAATGACACCCCTTCTTCCAATGCACACCCTGGGCCACGGTTTTGTGCCTGAGCCAATCCATGCGGGTGGGCTTAGATATCACGGCATGGCACCCCTGATCAGCCAGCTTATTCTTGACAACCTGATTAGACCTGTGGCCATTCAGCAGCTTGAAACCTTTCAGGCCGGCATCACCTTTGCCAGAACAGAAGGATTTATAAGCGCGCCTGAGACAAATCACGCCATAGCGGTCGTCATTCAGGAGGCCCTTAAGGCTAAAGAGGAAGGGAAAGAAAAGGTTATTCTCTTTAACTGGAGCGGACACGGCCTGGTTGATATGGCAGCGTACGAGGCCTATCTGTCCGGGAAACTTGCAGATCACGCCCTGGCAGAGGAGGAAATCCAGAGGGCCTTAAAGGAAATAGAGCCACTCCCAAAACCCAGGCAGTACACGGGCTGAACAATTCTTTAGAACATTTTCAACCATACATAGTAAAATATCCGGAGATCTATGGGTCTCCGGAGCTAATTTTGGGCACTTAAGATATGAAAAGGAAAAGCACACCGCCGGGGGATGATTATGAGATTCGCTGTCCCAGACTGGGCCATCAGATCTCGTTTTCATACTGCCGCTCAGAAAATCGGGGACTTCCCTGTTTCAAGACACTGGACTGCTGGTATGATCATTTCCTTGTGGAAGAATATTTTAGAAAGGAACTGACACCTGAAGAATGGGATAAGGCATTCAAAAGGTCTGGAACAACCAAGATGCTCTCGCTGTTGGAATTAATCGAACAGGCAAAAAAGGGCACGAAAGAAGAATGATAAAGCGAAAAGATATATTCTTAGGAAACGGGGCTGTGGCCTTAGGGCTGGTGGAGGCTGGTTGCCAGATAGTGACCTCCTATCCTGGCACGCCCAGCTCGGAGATACTGCCCGAGGTGGTTCGTCTGGTTAAGTCGGAAGGCCTCAACACATATATAGAATGGTCCACGAACGAAAAAGTGGCGTTAGATAACGCTTTTGCTGCGGCGATCTCCGGGAAGCGGGCCGCCTGCTGTATGAAACAGGTGGGGCTGAACGTGGCCGCCGATTCACTTATGAGTGCGGCGTATTTGGGCACGGTCGGTGGCCTTGTGATAGTTTCCTGTGATGACCCGGGTCCCCATTCCTCCCAGACTGAGCAAGATACCCGACTCATGGCGAGACTTGCCAAGGTCCCTGTGTTGGACCCCTCCAATCCGAAGGAAGCGCGAGAAATGGCCCGACTGGCCATGGAGCTTTCCGAGGAATTCAGAATTCCCGTAATTTTAAGACCGGCCATACGGGTTTGTCATGCGCGACAGGCTCTTTCATGGGGCCCTCTTAAGAACAATACAAAGAAGGCCTCTTTTGAAAAGGATCCGGGCAGGTGGGCGGCTACACCTCGATTCCGTTTTATTCTCCATGCCGAATTAAATGAAAAATTAAAAAAGATTGCACGCAGGTTTGAAGGCCTGACGGCCCACAACTTTCATGACCTGGAGCCTGGGGAAAAATATCCGCTCGGTATCATTGCTGGGGGCGTCCCGTATTCCGTTATAAGAGATATCCTGACAGAAGAAGACCGTAAGGATATCCCCGTGCTCAAGATTGGCACTCCTTATCCCTTTCCGGAAGCGCTTGCCGATATATTCATGTCTGCGTGTGAAAAAGTACTCGTTCTTGAAGAAACGGATACTGTAATGGAGTACTTTCTCAGGGACAGGAAAAGGGTCCTGGGCCGACTCTCGGGACATGTGCCTTCTGAAGGGGAGTTAGTGCCTCAAGTTGTCTACAGTTTGGTTGATAAGGTGCTTAAGGATCTTGGTTTAATCCTTTTTAAGGGTGATGGGAATCAGGATGCACTGGATCTGGTGGCAAGTCTGGATCTGCCGGTGCGTAGACCTACCCTTTGCGCGGGCTGCCCACACAGGGCTTCCTTCTTTGCTATCCGTAAAGCGAGACCAAAGGCCATCTTTACCTCGGATATCGGCTGTTACACATTGGGCCTAAATTTAGGCGGGGTGGATACGTGCCTTGATATGGGCGCTGGGATCACTATGGCCTCTGGCTTCTACCATTCTTTTGCACAGGATCAGATGGCGCAGCCCATTGTGGCTACTATCGGGGATTCCACCTTTTTTCACTCCGGCACGGCAGGGCTGTTGAATGCAGTCTACAACGACGCACGCTTTATCCTGGTAATCCTGGACAATGAGATCACAGCCATGACGGGTATGCAGCCTACCCCTGGTCTGGGCATACGGGCGGACGGGAGCAAGGGCAAGGCCATATCCCTTGAAAGGGTGGTGGCTGGCTGTGGCGTTGATTTCATTGAAGTGGTTGACCCCTATGATGTGAAGGCCATGACCGGATTGTTGAAAAAAGCGAATAAGTACGTAAATGACCCGATAGGGGGCATTGCCGCGATAATCGCGCGGCACCCGTGTGTCATCGCCTACCGGAAAGAGGCTATACCCGAGAGAAAAAAGGTGATGATTACGGACGATTGCGTGGAATGCAATTTTTGCCTTGAACGGTTTGAATGCCCGGCCTTGTATCATGACGAGGAATTGGGGCATACTGCTATAAATCAGTCCCTTTGTGTTGAATGCGGCGTTTGTTTGCAGGTTTGCCCTAAGGGCGCAATTGTGGCGGCTTGATTTTTGGGGGATAAACAACAGTTATGCAGACCGTGAATATTGTTCTAAGCGGATTGGGGGGCCAGGGTATCCTTTTTATGACAAAGGTGCTGGCTCAGGCTGCCTTGAACAAAGGCTTAAAGACCATGGGGGCAGAAACCCATGGTATGGCCCAAAGGGGCGGTTCTGTCATTTCCCACCTTAGGCTCGGAGAAGTTGAGGGGAGTCTGGTAAGAACCGGTTCGGCCCATTTCCTTCTGGCCCTTGAAGAAAATGAGGCGTATCGCAATATTCCCTTTCTCGCTAAGGGGGGGCGGTTATATGTAAATGCCTCACAGAGGTCTTTTATCAGAAAGGAAGTCAAGCCTTATCTGGATAAAATGGGAATCGCTTGGCGCTCCACACCAGCTGATAAAATTGCAATGGAACTGGGTACTCCCATGTCTTCGAACCTGGCCTTGCTCGGTTTTTTTTCTGCCTTCGAGAAGGACCTGGTGACCCATAAAGAATTAAGGAATGCGATCGATCAGGTAACTCCGTCCCAATTTAAAAAAATTAATTTCAAGGTCTTTGATGCAGGCTTTGAAATGGGAACACAATAGAGACTTATAAGACAGGACAGGTATGAGCCGGGTTGGAGCGAAAATAGCCGGTCTGCTTCTTGCTGCTGGAGCTTCCACCCGGATGGGGAGGCCGAAACAATTACTACGCGTCCACGGAGAAACAATCCTCGGTCGGATACTAAATGAGGCCCTGGACTCTGAACTGGATAAAATTTTCCTTATTTTAGGATATCAAGCCAACGAGATAAAAAGGACCTTGGGGCAAAGTCTAATACACGGGAAACTTCAGGTCATTGAGAATAGACAATATGCACAAGGTATCAGTTCTTCCATTATTGCCGGATTATCGGAGATAGAGGAGAATTATGACCATGTGATGATTCTTCTCGCCGATCTGCCCCATATTAACTCTATACTGATTAATCTTTTGATTTTTGGATACTTAGAGTCAGGTCTACCAATTGGGGCTATCCAGGTCAAATCCAAAAGATCACATCCTGTTATATTCGGTAGGGCCTTGTACCGTGAATTGCGTAAGTTGCAGGGCGACGTGGGGGCAAAGTCCATCTTTGAGAAATTCAGCGACCGTGTATGTCTGGTTGAGCCGGGCTTTTGTTATAACGACATGGACATTGATACGCCAGAGGATTATGCTGCATTTCAAAGAGATTTATGAATGACTGAGGGGAACCTCCCAAAGTTCAAACCTAAGGAAAAAAGGGCTGAACCATGTCCGTCATTAATGAAGAAGAAATATTCACCAGAATCCACAAATACAAAATATTCCGAAGCGAGGGAAACCTTTTTATTGATGTATATGAGGTCATTCTGGGAAAACCTGCTTATAAGTTTATGGCTGTACCGAATCTGTTGATCCAAGAGGCCGATAAGAAATACTTTGGGGTTGGAGACTCAAAAATATTGGCTCTTAAGGATTGTTTAAAAAAAATAAAAGATGTCTCCATTGGTGACATTGTGCCAACTGAAGGAGTAGAAGGACCTCAAACAAGTCCCCAGATTTTTTCTGAATCTGAGCAGGGATCGAAGTTATCAAGCCCATTTCGTAAACTGTCCAAAGCGTTTTCAAAAAGCAGAAAAGAAAGCCCTGGGAATGGTTCTTGATAGAGGGATCCAGGGTAGACTTATTCCACCTCTTTTACCGCTTGTGTAAACTTTTGCTATTAAGTCCAACGCAATTTCACACAAAAAGAAGGCATTTTCTTACCCATATTTTATTGGTTTTTGTGTAGGAAGGTTAACTTAATAAAATTATTGGGGAAAACCTTTCGCCTAATCCCATTTAATCTGGCACATTACTTGCTGAATCAATAAAGCAGACGTACCCCGCTGCGATGCTGGACGTGCATTTGGCCCGGTGAGAGATAATGAATAGCGTGATTAAAGTTTTCATCAAACGAAATTTGCCTGACTATATTTTGGAGAACTTAGACCAATGAAAGTAAAGCTAAAAGTTTATAAATATGTGGGAATGCTGGAGAGAGATTTCGCTTGTGTTGAGCAGGCCCGGCGCACTGCCGAACTTGCAGTTGAGAGGCACCCTGATATGTTATTTGAACCTGAAGTGGAGATATCGGATTCCTGTGTGATTGACCTGTCCGATTTAGGGAAAGATGATATTCAGGAGGTTAATCCCTGGCATAACTTTAGTAGGCCGTAGCCCCACGAATGATTCATTTGGATCACCCTCTCCACCCTGGATTCTGAATAAGGCGGAGCCGTCAATGATTCTGCCTTTATTGGCTCTTCCGTAAGCCCTTAAAAATTCCTTTTCTCATGAACGATAATCTTATTGCCGATCAATAGTTCGATCTTATCTATGAGTTCCTGGCAGGGCAGTACTTTGAAACGATCGTGAGCGGCAATGACGATTTCCTTTCCATTGTTTGTATTCATCTTGAAGAGAAGGCTGCATTCACCGGGGTATGTAAACACGATATCCTGTAAGTCGTCCAAAAATTCCTCCGACACAGCCTTTTCGACGAGCCTTAGTTCGATGGCCTTTATAGCATTCTGCCTGACGGAATTCAGGGTGACGATATCCTGGGCAATGATCTTTGCTGAAGTGTCGCCCGTCTCCACACTCCCATTTATAAGTAAAGGGTCGTCGCTTTTAAGGAGCGGGGAAGTCCGGTTGAAAACGTCAGGGAAGACGATAACCAGAGTTGATCCGGTCAGGTCTTCTACGACCATGGTGGCCATCTGATCACCCCGCCTGGTCCGTTTTATTTTCAGACTTCCCACAACACAAGCGATTTTGACTTGACTTTTGTCCTTCTGAGATGGGAGCTCCTGAACAGTACAGGTTGTGAATTGTTCTATCTCCCTTTTGAATCTCGTGAGGGGATGGCCCGTAATGTAGAATCCAAGGGCTTCCTTTTCCCTCCCCAGCTTCTCCTTGTCATCCCATTCATCACAATCGGGAAGTTCAATGAGTCCCCCGGATTGGCCATCTCTTAAGTCCAAAGACCCGAATATGTTAAGCTGATTTGGATCCTGGTTTGAGCCGCAAAATTTGAGCACATTGTCCAGGGCACCGAAAAGCCGCGATCTGTAAATACCGGTAAAATCAAAGGCCCCACACTGAATCAAACACTCCAAGACCCTGTGGTTTACTTTAGAACCTTCAATCCTCTTACAGAAATCAAGCAGATCGCGAAACGGCCCATGTGCCTCTCGCTCTTCAATGACTGATTCTAATGCCTTCAAACCGACATTTTTGACGGCGGCAAGGCCGAAACGGATTTTTCCTTCTACTACAGAGAAATCGGCCTGGCTTTCATTGATATCCGGGGGTAGAATCTTTATCCCCATCCCAGGGCATTCGGCAATGTTTTTGATAGTTTTGTCCTGATTTCCCATGTCCTGGGTTAATAAAGCCGCCATGAACTGGACAGGATAGTTCGCTTTAAGGTATGCGGTTTGATACGCGATCATGGCATAGGCCGCGGAATGTGATTTATTAAAGCCATATCCACCGAACTTTTCTATTAGCATAAATAGCTTATCTGCTGTTTTGCGGGTAACGCCGTTTTCGGTGGCTCCTTCAATGAGCCGTGCCCTGTGTTTCGCCATTGTCTTGGGTTTCTTTTTCCCAATAGCCTTCCTGAGTTCGTCGGCCTCGGCCAGGGTATAGTTGGATAGAACTTGGGCGATCTTCATGACCTGTTCCTGGTATAATATCACCCCATAAGTTTCCTTTAGGATAGGTTCAAGCTGGGGAAGGAAATATTTGATTTTTACTTTCCCGTGTTTTCCATTAACAAATTCATCAACCATGTTGCTTCCCAGAGGGCCTGGCCTGTAAAGAGCAACCAGGGCCACCAGGTCCGCGAATACCTCAGGCCTAAGTCTGCGCAAGAGTTCTTTCATACCAGCACTTTCCAACTGAAATACGCCGGTTGTTCTCCCGTCACTGCACAGTTGATAGGTGGCATCGTCATCCAGAGGTATCTTATCGATATCAATTTTTTTCTGAGTGGTTTCTTCGATGAGCTTGAGAGCCTGTTTGATGACCGTCAGGGTCTTTAGTCCAAGGAAATCGAATTTGATGAGACCCAGTTGCTCAATCCGATCCATGGTGTACTGGGTCATGATTTCATCCTTGGAGCCCTTAAAAAGCGGCAGGTATTCCACAAGAGGCCTGTCCGAAATGACCACCCCGGATGCGTGAGTGGATGCATGCCTGGCCAGACCTTCAAGGGCGCGCGCTATCTTCAATAATTTCTTTCCAGGCCCTTCGCCTTCCTCAAGCCGTCTGAGTTCAGGTTCACCCTGTATAGCCTTATCCAAGGTGACCCCGGGACCTTCCGGGACCAGCTTTGCAATACGGTCTACCTCTCCTAAAGGGATATTGAGACTGCGACCCACGTCTCTTATGGCACCCCTTGCTTTCATGGTGCCGAAAGTGATGATCTGGGACACATGATTGCGGCCGTATTTTTCGGCCACATATTGGATAACTTCATCCCTGCCGTTGATACAGAAGTCAATGTCGATGTCGGGCATGCTTATTCTCTGGGGATTCAGAAATCGCTCGAAGAGAAGCCCGTACTTGATGGGATCGATATTGGTGATATTGAGGCAATAGGCAACGAGTGAGCCTGCGGCTGATCCGCGGCCAGGTCCTACAGGAATATCACGACGTCGGGCATGAGCTATAAAATCGGCGACTATCAAAAAGTAGCCAGCAAACCCCATGCTATGGATGATCTCAAGCTCAAAATCAAGTCTCTCACGGTATTCCCTGACCACAGTTTCGGCCAGATCGCCTTCTTCACCTTTTTTCTGTGCAAGCCTTTCCTTTAGCCCTTTCAGGGAGTCCTCGGTTAATAGTTCATTTAGGCTTTTTTCCCCTTGAACCTGAAATACGGGGTATTTATAACGACCGAACTCCATCTCATACTCACAAAGCCGGGCTATCTGGACAGTATTGGCGAGCGCATCTTCGTAACCCTGAAGGGCCTGTTCCATTTCCTGCCTGGATTTGAAATAAAATTCGTTACTTGAGAATTTGAGACGTTTTGTATCCTCAACGGTTCGGCCTGTCTGCACGCAAAGAAGCACATCATGGGCCTCAGCGTCTTCTTGGTTCAGGTAGTGACAGTCGTTCGTGGCAACAAGAGGGATAGAGAGGTCTTGAGACAGTTCTCTCAGAGCCATGTTTAGTTTTATTTGTTCAGGCAGTTTGTTGGCCTGTACTTCTAAGTAGAAGCGATCATTATCAAATATGCTGGCAAGTTCCTGCGCTTTCTCCCTGGCGGCGTCAAAACGGCCTGCATTGATAAGAAATGGGACATTTCCTTTGAGGCAGGCGGAAAGAGCTATGAGGCCTCCGTTAAATTCTTTTAAAAGCTCCATATCCACACGGGGGTGATAGTAAAATCCTTCCAAATGGCCCAAAGTCACAAGTTGACTCAGATTCTTGTACCCTTCCTCGTTCGTAACCAGGAGGATCAGGTGATAGGCATTGGGACTTCCATCCCTTGACGGCGATCGATTCCGACGGTCCCCGGGGGCGACATATATTTCACACCCTATGATGGGCTTGATTTCGGCCTTAACTGCCTGGTGGTAAAAATGTATGGCCCCGAACATATTTCCGTGGTCCGTGATGGCGACAGCGTCCATCCCCAGGCTGCGGGACTTCTTTAGCATTTGGTCAATGCGAATGGCACCATCCAGGAGGCTATATTCGGTATGGACATGGACATGAACAAATGGTTTATGATGTTTCACTGTATCCTCGGTCAGGTACTTTTGGGGCCTGCGCAAGCCCTTGGAGGCAGTCTCAAAATGTTCGATTTTGTTCAAGATCAAGGAAGGCGAAAAATTTAACCACAGGAATACATTGAGTATTTCGAGGACTAAAATTTAAGCCTGACGCAGATATTGGGCAAAAGGGGACGTTTTGAAATTGGCTCCTTGGTATTTCCTTAAAGAATAGTTACCTGTTGTAAGATAACTGAAAAACATGATACGGTAAATGCCTAAGATCTTCAAGGCTGTTTTAGGGAAGAAACAATACAATTGACCGTGTCACTAAATCAGGAGAAATAGCCGTGAACGCCGCCCAGCAAGGCAATCTGAAAAACCGACTTGAGAGATTGAAAGGCGAAAATAAGACACTGCAAGAAAAACTAACATCTCTTAAGAAAGAGCATCGGCTTGTTGAAAAGGCACTAAGGGAAGGCCGACCATTGCTCAATAATACTCCTGTAGCCTTATTCCTCATCCAGGAGGGAAAGATTATCATGACCAATGAAACGGCCCGGGAGTGGTTAGGATATAAAGAGGAAGAGATCCTGAGCCGGAGCTTTTTGGATTTTGTGCATCCCGATTCCCTTGATTATGTAAGCGGGCTCCACCGCAAGATGATTTCAGGCAAATCGGTCCCGGACATGTATGAAACCTATGTGATCAGGAAAGATGGGGACACCCTGTACTGCGAGGTCCAGGTGAAGAAAATCAAGTTTCAGGGCCGAAGGGCGTTCTTGATGAACCTGATTGGTCTTGATCGCAGGATTCAAAGAGAGCGGGAGCGCCGGCGATCGGAAAAAATGGAAGCACTTGTCCGCATGGCTTCAGGGTTGAGGCAGGAATTTATTGGCTGCATGAGTATTTTTGATAACAAAGCCCCCCAACCCCGGAACCCGGGATCTCTTACAGGTGCACAGTTTTTGGGATATTTAGAAAAGATTGAAAGTTTACGAGAAAAAGAGAACGCTATTCTTCAAAAGCTGGCCGTTTTAGCAGGGATCGAAAAAAATGAATCGGATGCTGTTCTTTTTGACTTAAAAAAGAATGTTCAGAATGCGGTTATGTTAATTTTTCCTAAGCCGAAAGAAGCCCCTACGCAGGACGATGCCGAGATAAGTATTAAGACCTACTTGAGAAAACTTGCACCTGTTAGAGGTAATCCAAAAGAGATACAGAATGTTTTTCAAAGCATGATCTCAAACGCCGTTGAGGCTATGCCGAATGGTGGAGAAATCTATTTGACCACAGAGGAAGATTCCGATTTTGCGTATGTTTACATACAGGATAATGGGTTGGGCATTCCGAAAGATATAAAGGGCAAAATTTTCGACCCATTTTTCAGTACAAAAAGCGGCCCCTCCCTGGGCCTGGGATTGAGTATGGCTAATGCTATTGTAGGTCAGCACAGGGGGGAAATTGAGGTGATGAGCAATGAAGGGCAGGGAACCACTTTTATTGTCAAACTTCCTCTTGCGAAAAAACCACAATCCCTTAAGGCCCGAATTGTCAGGAAAAGGATTAAAAACTCACATATTTTAATCATATCAGACGGGGGCATCTTTGAGGATCTGCTGTGCCAATTATTTATAAGCAAAGGTGGAAAAATCACTTCTGCTTCGAGCGGTGCCGAGGGGCTAAAGTTATTGAAGAAGAATAAATTTGATTTAGTTATTGTTGACTTAAATGCGCCCTATAATGAATACTCAAAAATCATTGCAACAATAAAGAAAGTAGAACGAGGCTTACCGGTTGCACTGGTTGCTGGCGATGATAAGAAGAGACCCCTGCAAGCGCTAAAAAAACTTGGTGTAGACTTAATAATTGGCAGGCCTCTTGAAATGGATAGTACTTTAACCCTTATTTCTCAGGCACTATCTATAAGGAAGTCGCCCGAATGAGCACGCCCACGGAAAGCCCGGAAGCGCCTCTTGCCGAAAAGATGAGGCCGAAAAGACTTGAAGGCATAGTGGGTCAGAAGCATCTCCTCGGCCCGAACAGCTTTCTTCCCAGGGCCCTTAACAGCGGTCGCATATTTTCAGTGATTTTCTGGGGCCCTCCCGGTTCCGGCAAGACCACACTGGCCAGGCTGATGAGTGAGTATACTCGACTTCCTTTCTATTCCTTTTCCGCAGTCACTTCGGGGATCAAGGAGCTCAGGCATATAATTGAAGAGGCAAAAATTGCAAAGGCAGGATCAGGCAAGCCAACGGTTCTGTTTGTGGATGAAATCCACCGGTTTAATAAGGCACAGCAAGATGCCTTTCTACCTTATGTGGAAAGCGGGCTTATTATCCTGATCGGCGCAACCACACAAAATCCCTCCTTTGAGGTCATCCCGCCCCTGCTTTCAAGGACCAGAGTAATGGTTCTCAACCCTTTGGGAAAGGAAGAACTCAAGACACTCATACATAGAGCCCTAAGGGACAAAGAGTCGGGCTTTGGTATGCTGGATATTGAATTCGCACCAGATGCCATCGAACACCTGGTTGATTGCTCTCAGGGTGATGCCCGCGTAGCCCTTAACAATCTGGAAGCGGCGGTTTATTATGCCCTGGATGGCCGGGGCAATGGGCCAATTCAGGTTGCCCTTGATGACGTGGAAAAGGCACTCAGCAAGAAGGCATTGTTATATGATAAAGATGGAGAGGAACACTATAATCTGATCTCCGCCTTCCACAAAAGCCTCAGGGGAAGCGATGAGCAGGCCTCAATCTATTGGCTTTACCGGATGCTCATGGCAGGTGAAGACCCTCTTTTTATCGGGCGGAGAATGATCCGGTTCGCGGCCGAGGATGTTGGCCTCGCTGACCCCAATGCCTTACAGGTGGCCCTTGCAGCTTTTGATTCCTGGCAAAGGCTGGGTCCTCCGGAAGCTGAAGTGATTTTGGCACAGGCTGCCGCTTATCTTGCCTCTGCACCCAAAAGTAATGCCCTTTATCTGGCAGAGAGATCCGTAAAAGAAGAGATCGAGAGATCAGGGTCCCAGCCTGTCCCCCTTCACATCAGGAATGCACCTACCACCTTGATGAAAAGGCTGGGATACGGACGAGGATATCTTTATCCACACAATTATTCTGGCGGATGGGTAAAACAGGAATATCTCCCGAAAAAGGTCAAGAACAGAATTTTCTACAGACCCACTGACAGGGGATTTGAAAAGGAGATCCGCAAAAGGATGGAGGAGCGGAGGAAAAGCAACCGCCAGTAAGAAGGCGGATCTTCGATTTTCCATTACTCCAGCACTCCATTACAGTACTCCTCAGGTTCAAATCTGGAGACTCCGGGGTCCCTCTGGTGCCAGATCAAAGCCACGGCCGTGTATGTGGCTCTTTACTTTCCAGAGTAGAGAATTGGAAGCACAAAGGTAATACTCCTTTTGACAAATTTTGGCATCTTTCAGCAAATTACGGCAATCCTTTGGGTTGGGCCTTTTGATGGGATTGGGCTAACCATTGAGAATTTGGAGTTATATTCCCTGGTCGAATATATGGCAGGAGTTTTGCAATAATTTACGTCCAAGGGATTTCAGCTAACTCTTTAGAATGTGTTCTTTGGAAAACTGGTAAACAAGCACTTTTTTGTGCCACCCTACTTCAACACAAATAATAAACCACATGATGGCCCATGGCCTCAAAGGGTTATACTTATAAACAGGGGGTTTGCGGTGGTACTTCCATAAAAAGCGCCTCAGATGTGCGTGCATCTTTTCTACCGGGCATCTCTAAAAAAAATATTAGAAGAGGTATCCCGGAAAAAATAACGGCATTTTGGGACGCTATCACACATACGGCCCTGTTGGATGGTTAACAATCAGCCTAACCTTTAACCTTTAAAATGTAATGCAGAATTCATAACCTCCCTCATTAACCTTATATACCCCCCTGAGCACCTGTTTGCTCAGGGGGTTTTTTTTCGCTTTTCTCATAACATTTTGAACAATGTCATCTAATTGTTCTTTTGAAATATCAGGGACTCTGGTGATTGAGCTTTTCTGTGGGACACCACTTACAATCTTAAAATTATAGCTTACCATTTCTAACATTCCATGGATCTTTTTTATTGTTAATATTCGATATCTGAAATCAGGGGGCCATTTAAGACGCTTGATAGACTGGCAAGAGTACCAGGTATCAAACCCTGCTATCTCACTTGAAAATTAACCTTACCTCCGGTTGCAGAAAACGCATAATATAACGGCACAAAGGAAATACGTTCTTCAGCTAATTCTCTATAGGGCCCTGTAGAAAAAACGATCCCCTTCGGGCAGTTCTGATAGGTCTTTAAAAAAAGGTGCAGGCTTTTAAGTCTTCCGGAAGGTCCGCTTTTTACCTCAATCGGATAGATTTTTCCGTCAATAATCGCCAGATAATCAACTTCCGCTGAACTGCTTTTTGCCTGTCTTGACCAGTAATGAAGGCTGCCATTTTGGGACAAAAGCATCTCTTGGCCGACAAATTGCTCTGCCATACCGCCTTGATAAATATTGAGTAATTCCGCCTTTTGGTATTCGACATCTATAGGCATCCCTGTAAGATAACGCATTAGACCTATATCCACCATCAGGCCTTTGAATACTTTATCGGAAGATGAAGCGCCAAGGGGCAATCCTGAAGGGTCCGTAGAAGGGATCTTCGCAATAATCTTTGCCATTGCAAGCAGATCAAATGCCTTTTTTAAAGTCGGGTTTGAAAAGCCCGTAGCGAGCCTTGAATATTTTATCTGCTGTCCCACGTTTTGTGATATGGATGTTAATACTGAGTTCAAACAATCTTTGTTGACCTGCGGACGATATTTTGTGAAATCCATCCGATATGTTTCACAGATCTCGGTCTGAACCTCAAACGCCTCCTGTATGGATCCTGATTCCACATAAGAGAGGACACTTTCCGGCATTCCGCCAATAAAAAAATATCTCCGGAGTTCTTCAAGCAGAAACTCATGCACTGGCTCTGAAACCGCTTTGGGGGGTTCAAGAAGGATTCCGGCTGCTTCGTTATGGCCGATTGCTAAAAGATATTCAACAAAGCAAAGGGGGTACAGTTGAAGGAACTGTATCCTTCCGACAGGGAATGAGATGTCTTTCATGGCAAATTCAAGGAGAGAACCGGCAGCAATCACATGCAGATCAGGCACCTCCTCATACAGGTAACGAAGGGCGGTAATAGCCCTTGGACACGCCTGAATTTCATCGATAAAAAGCAGGGTTTTCCCGGGTTGAATTTTCTGCCTGAGGAGGATTTCCAGGTCCGCGATGATCTGCTTCGCATCTAAGTTACCGCTAAATATGCGATATAGCTCCGGGTTTCGTTCCAGGTCCGCCAGTGCGAACATATCGAAATGGCTCTCCCCAAAAGACCTTATGGAATAGGTCTTGCCGACCTGTCTGGCGCCACGGACCATAAGAGGTTTTCGTCGCTTACGGTGTTTCCATTGTAATAATTCTTGATCGATGAAGCGTTTCATTTAATCAAATATCCTTTAACAATATAAAGAAAAACGGGAAATTAAGGGGCAAATTAAAAAATACAAGGATATTATAAAGGGAATAATTTAAAAAGGAAAGGTTTAGTTGTAAATATGCCTGAGCTGCTAATCCGGTTTTTACCCTTCTAAAACGTTAACTTTTAATAATCAATAAGTTAAAAGCCGGATTACCATTGGATATTTTAGTGTAGAAAGAATTCGAATAGGGCTCTTCAGGAATCCGCAATAGGCAATTGCTATCTCAGTCATGGAACCGTTTCAGAGGCTTGATAGATTGACAAGATCTCACAGGTTTGGGCATGCCTGATTTATAACGGATACGTCAGACCTATCAAAGGTTTTCCGGCCGGCTGATATCTTGATGGCCGTATGAGATATCTGAAACGATCAGTTTCTTAGGTGAGTGGGGAAAAAATCCGAATCAATTTGGGAGAAAATAAGGGAAAGTAATTGAAAATAGCTGAAAATGGGAATAGTTGTTGACACCGGGCGATTATCTGTTACAATTCAATTCAATTTTTTATTATGATTACAAGTAGTTAACATTCCGGGCAACGATAACAGGGAGAACCCCTTTTTAAATGAATGCGTCGGGTCAACCATACAATACCAGAATCCAGAAAGGCGGAGCCCTTCTGGAAGACATGCGGATGCTCGTGCGTTCCTGGGAGGAGATAGACGGGGACAACACCAGGGCCGAGGCTCGCCGCCTGCTTGGCAAAAAGACCCTTGCACGTTCCAGGGACACGCTGGTTCGGGCTTTTATTCCGAGATTCGTTCAAGGTGACCCCCCGGATGCGTGGAAGATTGCCCGGTTGCTCGAAGACAGAAACGTGGCGCCCGAGATTCTCCACCCAGTCTATTACTGGATTACTGCCCGCAGTGACCGGCTCTTGTATGAGTTCGTAACGGAGGAATTGATCCATGTCGCCCGATCGGGGGATGGTTCGGTCAGGATCGAGGAAACGGTCGCATGGATCAGCTCTCATATTAAAAAGGTCGGGCAGGAATGGAGCCCAACCGTCACCCTCAGGGTAGGACGCGGAATCCTCGCGGCCTTGCGGGATTTCAGCATTCTCGAAGGCACGTCAAAAAAACGGATCGCTCCAGTACATCTGCCTATCGAAACTTTTTGTTACACCGCCTTTTGGCTCGCCAAACTGGGTTACGGCGGGGAAAGCCTGGTAAGCCATTCCGATTGGGGCCTGTTTTTGCTGAACCCTAAAAATGTTGAGAGACTCATGCTCGAAGCCCATCAGCAAAACCTCTTGGGTTTCCATTCGGCCGGCCGAATTTACAGGGTGGATTTTCCAGCGGATGAGCCCGGAGACTATGCCGATGTCCTCTTTGAATAATAATCTGAAAACGCTTGAAGAAGACCTGGTTGCGGAGCCGATTCGGATAAGCGCATACCATGACCTTCCTTTTGTAATTTTTCGCTATGATCCGCAGGAGGAGTTCGAGCTGCGCAAGCGGCTAAGGCTCTTGGCTTTCGGGCTGGAACAGAATCACGGGAAACAGGTTCACTTCGTTTCTCTGGCCGAATTGGTCTGGAAGGTAATAGCCGACGAGCAGGGACTCGGTTACCTGGTCAAGGTCGAAAAAACACGGGGCTTCAAGGCTGGCCAGGACCACGTGAACAGCCTTCTCTCAAGTCCGCACTTTCGCCCGATTGCCGATGAGGTGTTAAAGTGTTTTGACGGGCTCGACCCGGGCAAGGATCTGGTTTTCCTTGTGAGGGCGGGCGGCTTCGCGCCGGGCATCTATCGCCCGTCGGTGTTATTGGATGAACTGCACCAGCGGACAATGGTGCCGGTTGTTTTCTTCTATCCGGGGGGAGCCAAGGGCTCTACCGAACTGTGCTTTTACAACCTGCCGGGCACTGGCGGAGCCGGCGCCTACAATTATCGTGTGAAAGTCTATGGAGCCGAGGCATGAAAAACATTCGCGACATCTTTGCCAAACCGATTGACAGGACCATCGAGGAGGTCATCAAGGTCGAACAGGCCGATGAGAAGGCCGTCCTGGTGGAGCTTGAGGAATATGTTCCTACCGATTACTTGCAGGAGCAGTATGCCCGTGTCTTTGACGAGATTGCATCCGGGCCGACAAATCCGCGCGAGGGGATCGGTATTTGGATCTCCGGATTCTTCGGGTCTGGAAAATCCCTTTTTGCCAAGATACTCGGCTACACGGTCGCGGCGCGAAGGCTCGGCTCCAAAACCGCGGCCGATATTTTCAAGGTAAAGCTCAACAATCCAAGGATTGCGGCCCTGCTGGATTCAATCAACGCGCGCATTCCCTTTCATGCCGTCATTTTTGATGTCTCCATGGATCGGGGGGTGCGTCTGGCCAACGAGCGCCTTACGGAAATCATTTATAAGGCCCTGCTGCGGGAGCTTGGCTATTCGGAAGATTTCGATCTGGCCGAGCTTGAATTTACGCTCGAGGGCGACGGTAAGCTGGATGCTTTCCAACAAAGATTCCAGGAAATCCACGGGCAGCCTTGGGGAAAGAGACGCCTCCTGGGCCTGGCCCTGAACGAAGCCAGCGCCGTTCTTCACGATCTCGAACCGGGAACCTATCCCACCGCCGATTCCTATGCCGGTTCGGTGGGCAGCGGGCGCGCGGATATCGACCCCAACAAACTGGCGAAAAGAGCCTATGAACTCACCGGAAGACGCCGGCCGGACCACGCTCTGATCTTCATCATCGACGAAGTGGGCCAGTACGTTTCGCGCAGCGTGGACAAGATGCTCGACTTGCAGGCCATCGTCCAGTCTCTGGGCGTGGAAAGTAAAAACCGGGTGGAGCATAAACAGGCGGCCTCGCCATGCTGGCTCGCCGTCACCTCCCAGGAAAAACTGGATGAGGTCGTCAATGCCCTGGACTCCAAAAAAATAGAACTGGCCAGGCTCCAGGACCGCTTTCGCCTGACTGTGGATCTCAAGCAGTCCGAAATCGCCGAGATCACGGCAAAACGGGTTCTGGAAAAAACACCCGAGGCAATGCATGTTCTCGGGCAATTGTATGACAACAACGAAGGCCGGATTAAAGACCTCGGCCGTTTGGAGCGTACGAGTCGGGACACCACAATCACAAGGGACGCGTTTATTCGCCTCTATCCCTACCTTCCCTACGAGATCGACCTTTGCGTGGACATCGTTGCCGGCCTGCGGCTTCGACGCGGCGCGCATCGTCACGTGGGCGGGAGCAACCGGACGATCATCAAGCAGGCCCAGGAGTTGATGATCAATCCCCGTACTCGCCTGGCCGAAGCCCCCTTGGGCGACTTGGTCACCCTCGACAAGGTTTACGAACTGCTCTATCTCGGCAACCTTCTTCCCAGCGAGGTGAGCCGGGAAATCGACGACGCGGCCAAAAAACTGCCGGACAAGAAAATGGCGCAAAAGGTCGCCAAGGCCATCGCACTATTGGAACCGGTCAAGGATTTGCCGCGCACGCCCCACAACTTGGCGGTTGTGCTGTACCCTTCCGTCACGGCCGGCTCGATTCTCGGCGAAGTGGAAGAAGCCATCGCGGCCCTTGAAAAGGCCCAGGTGATCCGAAATTCCGAGGAGGGCTATAAACTCCTGACGGTACAGGAAAAAACCTGGGAAACGAGACGCAATAGCCTCGATCCCCGCGAGGCGGACCGCAACCGCATCAAACGGGAAGTTTTGAGGCAAATATTCTCCGATCCCCAATTAAGGAAGTACCAATACCAAAACCTGCGGACGTTCCGGAACACGCTTGTCGTGGAGGACGACACGGTCGAGTCGGCAGGCGAGGTTCCGCTCAATCTGTTCCTTTCGGACTCGGTTCCATCAAAAGCCGATCGTGTCAGTGAAGCTCGCGATGAAAGCAGCACCCGTCGTAACGATGTGTTTTGGATTGTCACCCTGACCGATGAAATCCATAATTTAATCGTTGAAGTGTACCGGTCCCGGGAAATGGTCTCCGAGTACGAGCGTCTTGCCTCCCAGCAACGCCTGAGCGGAGAGGAATCATCCTGCCTTGCCGAGGAAAAGAACCGTCGGGATAGTCATTATCGGAAACTCCGCTCCAAAATCCTCGATGCCGTCCAGGCCGGGACCGGTTTTTTTCAGGGAGTCCAGCACGACGCCACGGCTCTCGGTTCCGGTTTTGTGGAAATTTTTCATAAACTTTTCGACATCGTGGTGCCCGTTCTCTATCCGAAGCTTGAAATCGGAGTGCTTCCCCTCAAGGGCGATGAGCCGGAAAAACTCATCACTGCAGCCAATTTGAACGGCCTCCAGCCGGTTTTTTACCATGACAAGCCCGAACAAAGCCTCGTGGTGAAGCAAAGCGGCAAGTTTCTGCCCAACTTGGGCGCGGACCTCTGCCGCGAAATACTCGACTATCTCAAAAAGGAACACGCCTACGGCAACAAGGTCACCGGGAAAATCCTGGAAACGCATTTTTCCGGCATCGGCTACGGATGGGAGCGCGAGGCCCTGCGGCTTGGCCTGGCCGTTCTTTTCAGGGGTGGGGCCGTGGAAGTCACGCATCAAGGCCGCAAATATCGCAACTACAGCGATCCCGCCTGCCGGCCGCCCTTTGTCAATAATCCCGCATTCCGCGCGGCCTCCTTTGCCCCGAGGGAAACCCTGGACCTCAAGATTCTGGCCCGGGCGGCGCAAGCCTATGAAGAGATTACCGGCAAGGATGTCAACATCGAGGAGGGCGACATCTCCAACGCTTTTCAGGAAGTGGCGGGAGCCGACCGGGAAAAACTGCTCCCTGTGGTCGCCCGCCTCACGGCCCTCAAGGTTCCGGGCGCGGATTCCGTGGCCGCTCATCTCCAATGGGTGGAGGGCATCCTGGACATGGCACCGGACGACTGCGTGAAGACCCTTGCCGGCGAGGGAAAGTCCTACCTTGAAGGCCGAAAAAAAGCTGTGGCCCTGGAAAAACTGGCATCAGAAGACAACCTCAAGGTCTTGGACATTGCCCGCCGGGTTCTGAACGAGCAGTGGCCGGTTCTCGCCGAGCATTCACCCGGTCCAGAACTCGAAGAGGCCGCTGCCGAACTGGCCGAGGCGTTTGATTCGGAAAACGTTCTCGATCATTTGGAGATCGTCCGACAGGCATCGGAAATGCTGGTCAGCGAATACGGGCGGCTTTATCGTAGCACGTTCGAGCGGCGCAAAAAAGTCTATGAGACCGCCATTGACCATGTGAAGGGACTCCCGGAGTGGGCCGCGTTGAGCAAGAATACGGACGTAACCGACGTTGAACGAGAAGCCCTGCTCCGGCCCCTGGTGTCTCGACTCGGAGAAAAACCGGTCCTGCAAAAAGGCGATACCGTTTGCAGCGAAACGCACGCCACTGTTTCCCAGATGGAGAGCGACATCGCCGCTGTGGAGGGCCTGACCCGGGAAGTGATCCATCGCCTGCAAAAGGCGGTGGAACCCGAGGAAAAGGTGGAACGGTTCCGGGTCTCTCAACATTTTTCAGGCAAAATCGAAAGCAGGGAAGATTTGGATGCCATCATCACGGCCCTGCGCGACAAGCTGGAAAAGCTTCTGGCCCAGGGCTGCAAGGTGATTCTGGAGTAAGCCATGCGTGCCTACGACTTAGCGATCCAGAATTTTTCCGTTGCCGAGCATCTGC
>Ga0180009_10001231_pt1 | contig 31878 bp, 27 predicted proteins | sample OS_PC_MetaG_FD_123537 | JGI IMG/M metagenome (GOLD analysis project Ga0180009, IMG submission 123537) | Groundwater microbial communities from the Aspo Hard Rock Laboratory (HRL) deep subsurface site, Sweden - OS_PC_MetaG | ecosystem: Environmental > Aquatic > Deep subsurface > Groundwater...
AGGAACAACCGTCACCTGGACGAACCAAGACTCCAAGCCACATAACATTATTGGCAATGGATTCCAATCAGATACATTGGAATACAAAGATAGCTACCAAAGAGCCTTTAATACAGTTGGTTCTTTTGAATATCATGATGAATTCAACGAATCCATGATCGGAACAATCAACGTGGAAAACTAAGTGTAAAAATCGATTCATAAAAACGCTCCATAAGGGGCGTTTTTAATTTATGCATTGACAAATTTCCAAATTGATGCTTAGGTTAGCCATACATATGAACAATACCATTACCAATGAAAAAGAAATCTATGGCATTGTAGATGAAACACTGCGATGGTTTTTACCATTCGCCAACCTGGCACTAGGTATCTTTTGTATCATTTATACACTAAATAAATAATAAAAACATACGATAGTAAAAAAATCGCAAAAGCGATTTTTTTATTTGCCTACATCCATGTTAAAATACTTCCAGTTATGAAAACAGTTAAACAACTCGAAAAAACCGCCAATCAAATCCGACAAGACATAATCAATATGCTTCTTAAAGCGGGCAGTGGACACTCAGCCGGTCCGCTTGGCATGGCTGATGTTTTTACAGCACTTTATTTGGGCGGTGTGGCAAAACTAAACCCCAAAAAAAAGACTGACCCAAACCGCGACAGAGTAGTTCTATCCAATGCGCACATATGCCCTGTCTTGTACGCAACTCTAGCTCACTCCGGATACATCCCCCACAAACAACTAAAAACACTCCGCCAACTCGGCTCCCCACTTCAAGGCCACTCAAATAACCATTTTAATAATGGCATAGAAACTTGTGGCGGTCCTTTAGGCCAAGGCATATCCCAAGCGATAGGCATAGCGCTCTCCGCACGTATCAATCGAACAACGAACATCGAACAACGAACAGCACAAAAAAATAGAAGTTCAAAATTAGAAATTCAAAAATCGAATTACCACACCTGGTGTTTAATGGGTGACGGTGAACTTGATGAAGGCCAGTGCTGGGAGGCATTTATGCTCGCCGGAAAAATGAACCTCCGTGAGCTAACAGTCTTTATTGATCGTAACAACATACAAATCGACGGCCCCACCGAAGAAATAATGCCACTTGAAGATCTAACCGCTAAATTCAAAGCCTTTAACTGGTTTGTTATCGAAGTTGATGGTCATAACATCCGCGAAATTTTAGACGCCATGAAAAAAGCCAAATCAATGGCCGCTAATCCAACTGTAATCATCTGCCACACCATACCTGGCAAGGGTGTAGATTTTATGGAAAATAAATTCGAGTGGCATGGTAAACCACCTAACAAAGAAGAGGCTAAAATTGCACTTCATGAACTTAGAACTCTTGGTGGGAAAATCTATTCAGAACATCAATAATATGAAAGCTTATTTAAATCCCTTTTTGTTATACAAAACCGTAGAAAAAATCCCAACACGTAATGGCTATGGAGATGCTCTTGTTGAGCTTGGAGAGAATAATCCGAATGTGGTTGTATTAACAGCAGACCTCGCTGAATCAACTCGCGCTCTAAAGTTCGGTGAAGCTTATCCCGACAGATACATAGAGTGCGGAGTTGCCGAACAAAATATGATGGGAGTTGCAGCCGGCTTGGCCATCTCAGGTAAAATACCATTTGTTTCTTCTTATGCGGTTTTCTCTCCAGGGAGAAGCTGGGATCAACTACGTGTCTCTGTTTGTTACAGCAAAGCCAATGTAAAAATCGCCGGCGCACACACTGGAGTCTCCGTTGGTCCTGATGGAGCTACACATCAAGCACTAGAAGATTTAGCCATCACACGAGTTATTCCTGACATCATAGTCTGTGCCCCTTGTGATGCCGAAGAAACACGTAAATGCACACTGGCTGCGGCCAAGCATAAAGGGCCAATCTACTTTAGATTTGCACGTGAAAAAACTCCAGTAATCACTACAAAAAATACTCCTTTTGAATTTGGAAAAGCTTATGTATGCAGAGAAGGATATGACGTAACCCTCATAGCTTGCGGCCCATTACTCCATGAAGCTTTATTAGCCGCCGAGGAGTTGGCTAAGCAACACATCGAAGCAGAGGTAATCAACTCGCATACAATCAAACCACTGGATGGTAAAACAATTCAAACATCTTTAAAAAAGACAGCTTGTGCCGTAACCATAGAAGAACATCAAATAACTGGCGGTTTACATGGTGCCGTAGCAGAATTCTGTGCCCAGAGTTACCCGGTTCCAATAGAGCCGATCGGCATGCCAAATCATTTTGGTGAATCGGGCGAACCGGATGAACTAATAACCAAATACGGTATGCGAGCTAAAAATATTGTCAAAGCGGCCAAAAAAGCCATCAAAAGAAAATAGCAGCCATTGGCTGCTTTTTAGTCCTTAGTAGCTTGTTCTCTCATCGCTTGGATATGCGATTCCCTAGAATGAATCTCAAACCCAACCAACTCAAGAGCCTTCTTAAAATCAGAAACGTGTTCGTGCGTAAGATTTCTTCCCTTAGAAAGCCAAAGCTCAATCACCAAATAAATTCCTTGCCATTGCCTAGTACTAAAAATCTCAGGATTACTATATCTTATCAAGTCTAAAAGCATATCTGCACATTTTTCATGTGACAAGCTCTTTACAGCCAAAGCATCCGTATAAATCTTCTGCAAATGCAATTCAATGCGGAACGCAATCTCAGTATTTTCCCCAGGTCTCTTACCACGTCCATCTACCTCTAGCGCCTCACTAATCAAGGAGTAAAGCGCTTGAGCATATGCCTCTGGTAAGGCATAAAAACCACCCATGGCTCATCTCCTTGTTATATTCAATGTACCAGCACGAGTTTTACATGATTATTCAAGAAGGTCAATATTAAGTATACAAATTATATAATTTTCTCTTGTTAAACAAAAATATCTACTACTATTGACAAATGTTCATATTTGTGATAAGACCAAATGTTCTTGGCCGCAACCCGGCCAAGGGCAAGATCATAAAAAAACCTTGTCTCACAAATCTTAACAAGCCTAAAAAAATAAGAATACGCGGGAGCTAAGCCAAACATTGTAAGCACGAACGAGTCACAATCGTGTTAACAATATAATGCATCAACTACCCATTCTGAGTCTAAAAAACTCACCAGATGCATAATAACCAACTCCTCCCGGCCGCAATCCACTCTTCGCATACAACGCGAAAAAAAATTGGAGAGAGAGCACAGCATACAACCGCCGAAGTCATGAATATGATTAAGGCGGTTTTCTTTTTTTTTAAAGAATAGCGACCATGTTATACTATTAGTATATGACAGCTAAAAAAACTTTTGACATTCTTTGTATTGGAGAATCTCTACGTGACATTTTTTACATGATAAATGAGGCAACTGTAAGTTGTTCGATCCATAAAGATCAATGCTTACTTTGCTTAGAATATGCAGAAAAAATTCCTGTTAAAGACGTCGTCAAAATCCCAGCAGCTGGTAATGCTGCCAATGCAGCCGTCAGTGCAGCAAGATTAAATTTAAAATCCGCACTTATCAGCTGGGCCGGAGACGATCCTGCCGGAAACGACTTAAAAAAACATCTTAAATCAGAAAAAGTTGATGTATCAGCACTTTGCACATGCAGTAAACAACAAACCAGCGAAGCAACTTTACTAAGTTTTAAAGGTGAAAGAACTCAATTATTGTTTTTTAAACCACGTAAATACTTTTTACCAAAAACCATTCCACAAAGCCGATGTATTTATTATTCAGCCATGGGTGACAATTTTAATAAACTAGACAATCAACTAAAAATACACCTCAAGAAAAATTCAAAAACAATTTTTAGCTTTCAACCCGGAACCACGCACTTACGCAAAGGCTTAAAATATCTTAAACCGTTAATCGCATTAAGTAATATTTTTATCCTAAACAAAGAAGAAGCCAATAGTTTATTGGACGGCGAACAAAAACCAACTCTTTATATTTTAGAAAAATTCCATAAACTTGGAGCTAAAAACGTTGTCATTACCGATGGCAAAAATGGCGCACACGCTTTTGATGGCAATGACCATTGGCATATGCCAATTTTCCCCGGAGAAGCTCATGAACGCACTGGTGCTGGTGACGCTATGGCATCCGGTTTTACCTGTGCAATTCTAGAAAACAAAACCGTTCCAGAAGCTTTACGCTGGGGAACAGCAAATTCCTGGTCTGTTATTCAAAAAATTGGACCGCAAAAAAGTCTTCCCAATAAACTATTATTAAACAAAATTTTAACTAAATTCAAATCCATCCAACCAATAAAAATTTAATGGGATCTTTTTTTCTTTATATGTCTCAAATGCTATAATTCAAAAATACTAAACCCCTACTTTATTTAATAATTGTTTAATATGCTCGTCCCAGCCATTAAAATACTCAAACCTGCTCGCGCTCGCGGATACGCGGTACCTGCTTTTAACATCAATAATTTAGAATTTTTAAAAGCGGTCGTTGAAGCCGCTACAAAACTCCGCTCACCCATCATTGTTCAAACCTCAGAAGGAGCGATAGAGTATGCCGGCATGGACTATCTTATTGCCATGGTAAAAGTAGCAGCCAAAGCTCCAATACCAATTGCATTACATGTTGATCATGGAAAAAACCTTGATACCATAAAATTAGCAATAAAAAGCGGATATACCAGCGTCATGTTCGATGGCTCAGCGCTTTCATATAAAGAAAATGTTAGCAAAACAAAACAAGTTGTTAAGTGGGCTCATGCTAAAAAAATTAGCGTCGAAGCGGAAATCGGCGCCATCGCCGGAATAGAAGATTTTGTTAGTGTTGAAGAAAAAGACGCTCATCTAACCAACCCTAAACAAGCAGCTGAATTCGCCAAACAAACCGGCTGTGATTCTTTAGCAATTGCAATTGGCACAGCTCATGGTGCTTATAAATTTAAAGGACAAACACATTTGGATATTGAACGTTTAAAACAAATAGCCAAACTTGTTAAACTACCAATTGTTTTACACGGTGCATCCGGTGTTGCTGAAGACGTGGTTAAACTTGCCGAATACCATGGAGCAAAAATCGGAAAAGCTCGCGGAGTTTTAGACGAAGATATCAAAAAAGCCATCAAATACGGAGTAAGCAAAATAAACATTGATACCGATCTTCGTTTAGCTTTTACGGCCGGTGTACGTGAAGCCATGGATGAGATGGAAGAAGTAATTGATCCACGAAAATTACTAAAACCCGCATACTTGTTGATGCGAGAAACCGCACAAAACAAAATTTTGTTATTTAAAAGCGAAGGAAAAGCTTAGGAATATAATCCCCCAACGATTCCCACTTTATTCAAAGTGGGTTTTAGTTATTCAATTCACAATTTTATATGCTCTAACAAAATATCATCCATGAAAAGTTATTTTTCTTTTTTATTATATATTTCACGCTATATACTACATACTTTTTTAGCTTAATCTAGCCAAAAAATTACCATTACCCCCTTGACAAAAGGGCTTTTTTATGCTATATTATTTTGTTCAACTCGAAGAGTTTTTCATGCTTTCTCAAGCTGAACAAAGCTAAATTCGCCCTTTCCGACCGGGTCATTAACCCTGGGAGATAGTATAATGAAACTGCTTCTCTGAACGTCGCTCTTTCCACTTCCCTCCAAATTCTTTGGAGGTCGATCCGAGTTCGTCATATTCTAACCAAGAACATGCTGGCGATCTCAGAACGATCGCCCCTTCGACAACCAACAAGGAGAATGCTAATGAATCGTTTGTTTGCTGCTCTCATCACCATCCTCTCACTCACCCTCTTCGCCTGTAGCGGCGATGAAGGCGACACCATCACCAACAACTACATCGAGGGCGCGCAATGCGTCCCCGGACAAAGCGTCCCCTGCAGCTGCGGTCACGACATGCTGGGTTACCAAAAGTGTAACTCTTTTGGCACCTTCGATGGTTGCCAGGACTGTACGCCCAAAACCACTGACGCCGGAACGGACGCTGAGACTTCGATCGGAGAAGACGCGGACACGCAACCCGACGCAGAAGTCGACGCCGAGATTGACGCGGAATCAGCGGAGATCAGCGTCCAACTCGCTGCCACCAACCCCCCCGGGAAGTTGATGTGTGCTGGAGAAGAACAAACACAGTTTGCATTCAACATCATCAACAATTCAAACGAGACTCAGGTGCTCGAAAGCCTGCGTCTTCATCAATTCGGAACCGCCACATACAACTTGTTTTCTGTCGGCGGCATTTCCGGAAACTACATCCAACTCGCAATCCCGGACGAAAACGGCTACGTCGATTTTTCGTCTATTAACTTGGCCATCCCGGCCAAGAGTTCACAGTACTTTGTCTATTGGGCAAAAGTTGACGCATCAAGCCCATCAGCTCAGATGTTCGGGTTCGAACTCGAAAACAGTGATGCGGTTGTAATACAGGGTAACGCTGAAGTCCAGGGAGATTTTCCCATCAGAGGAAATTACTTCACGACCAGTAACGTGCCATGTGAACCAGATGCTGGAACAGACGCCGACATGCCGGATGCTGATGCCGGAACAGATGCTGACCCCCCGAGACTTCGGTCGATACCGGAACAGACTCTCAATCCGACGCTGGTTACGACAAACTGGTCGTATACGGCGATAATCACCCCTCTTCGGAAATAGTCATCGGAGATCTAAACGTCTGGAGAGTGTTTTCGTCGTACAAGGCTTGTGCCAACTTCGAGAATGTGCGAATCAAGATCATTTCTCCAGAGATCTTTGGTACTCTCGGACAATCCGAGAAATCAGTCGTGACCGATGTCGGCATCGCCGTCGGTGGCGCGCTTCAAGGAACTGGTGACTTCGTCGGATCCGGTCCTGGACTCGTGGACGTGTACTTGGGTAACGACGGATTCGTCGTCCCGGCTGGCGACTGTGTCGCCTTCCAAATCTGGGCAAAGCTCGCAGCCGTGCAGTCCACGGCAGCCTGTTCGACGGATGAATGCCCGCGCTCCGGCAAAGCCGTCAAGATCCGTGTCGGCCACGACTCATCTGACTGGTACTGGGCCGATGCCGGTACCAACGATGAGTGGAACAGTAAGCTGTACATCCACGCCTTTGGTGAAACCTCCGGCGAACAAGTGTACGCCGCCAAGGGCGCATCCGAACCCAACTTCATGGTTGTGCGCAAATCCAAGCCTGTCGTCACACCACAGAGCTTGGTAAACAGTGTTCTGAGTGTCGGTCAACGCGAATTGGCACGTTGGCAGGTCGGAGCCAACGGAATCGGTGCAATTGATCAGAAACAATTCCCGCTTCATACGCAGTGGGACAGTGGCGTAACGTTGGAGAATTTCCGTCTCTATCGGAACTCTCTGGCTGTCGCCATCGATCAATACACCATCACCGACATGGCGAGCGGGGTTGACCTCACGGTCAATCCCGCACCGGACGCACTCGGAACCTACCCGATTGTTTCGTTCAAGAGCTCTGATGCCGTCTATGGGAACGGCAACGTGTACAGTTTGTACGCTACAATCAACACGATTGGCACCGGTCACAACGTGTCAACGAGTTTCGTCAACCCCGGTGCCGGTAACATCACCGGTAACTTGGTCAACAACGTTGGCCTCATGCCACCCGAGGTTGCTAGCCCCAACATTTGGCACGTTCAAGAGCCGGGTGCAGGAGGCTACGGCGTCGGACTGTTCCTTTGGTCGGACATCAGTGAGGTGCCTCACAGCACCTCATCAGCTGACTGGGCAACCGGGTATCTGGTCGAGGTTCTCGATCATACCTGGACCCTATCCAACTGACGCTCCTTCCCCCCCTCGCCCTATTCTTGGGCACCCCCTCAACCATTCTGGTTCGAGGGGTTATTTTTTTTAAAAAAAGATATCACCGCAGTGATATCTAAATATAAATGTAAATCACAAATCTACCAGCTCCCTCCGCCGCCGCCGCCAAATCCTCCACCAGATCCTCCACCAGAAAACCCTGATCCTCCACCACCCGCTGTTGATGAAGGTGGCGAATACACACTCGCAGCAGACGCCTGACCCATATCGTGTATAGCACTAGCCAACATAATCGGCGTCCAACTAGAAATATTACCCTCTGCCCATTCGGGTGGCTTAATAGTTAAATCTTTAAATTGCTCGGCCCACTCCTTTTCTACATTTAATGCAATCGCTGCCGACAAAAATTCCATAAACTGTTCAGGAGTTCTGGCAGGCGCATTGTGAAACTTCAACCTTTCTTCTTCCGTTACACTTAAAAACCATTTAAAACCCTTAACCTCTGCCACAATCGATGTTCCCTCTTTTGTACGCTTTGGCATAAACCAACCAAAAACAGCAACAATAAAAAAAGTAACAACGCCCATGCCCATTCCGATAGGCGCATTAACACCAATCATAGCAACAACAAAACCAATAACCGCTGCTGCAATAATGTATAAAGTTCTAATTATATAAGGACTAGAAACAAAAATATCATAAGTTCTAAGTTGAGCTGACGCAGCAGAGCTAGCCTTTTGTACATCACTATAAAAATTATCAGTTTTTAAATTCTCAAAAGTAGATTTTTCTCTTTTACCATCCTTAAACAAACCATTCCACAAAATCTTCTCCCATTTATCTCCACTTTCCGGAACACTATTTTTTCTTAAAAAAGTATATGTCTGTTTTTCTCCAATTAATTTCTTTTCCGTACCATATTCTATGTGCAAATATCCTTTTCTTGCCATTTCTATAATTGCTGCAGTTATGCCTCTTTGAGGGATACCTCCATCACCCAATGCACCCGATAATACCAAAGGATGCATACCACGTGGAACCTCATAACGCGGAATAACCGTCTCAGCTTCTGGATCCTTACCTTTTGTCGCCCATAAATAAATCATTACCCCAAGTGCAATAAATGGAAACACTAATACCCAATTATCTAACAAAATCTCCTGAATCGATTCAATATATGTAGCTTTTTTTATAATACCAGGTGCAAATCCAAAAACAACAGTCATCCCCTCTCCACTATTTAATACTTTTGTTGATTCAACGATATAACCCTTATCATCAGTCATTAAATCACAAGACTCATCCACCGATCCCAAAACACCCGTATAACAAATAAATCTAACATTATCCAAATCATTACCCAAAGGAGAATCCAATCTAAAACTTGCTTGTTCTATTTTAACCGGCCAACTATTTCCGGTCACATTCCAATATAATTCTGTATTACCTTCAAAAAAATTAATTGCTTTTCTTGTTTCATACTCAATCACATAAGTATGCGCCCCAGTAATTTCAACATCAGGTCTGCCTATTTTTAATGATAAAAAATCACCATCTCTAGACAGCTCATAATTTTCTTGCTTTCCATCTCTTAAAACATTTGTAACTTTAAAATGCAAACCATAAGTCATTCCATCCCTAATATACTTCTCTGGTATATCTCGATATATACCATGCCTAATTTTACTACCAAAGTCATATGTAATCTCTTCTCTAACTTGTAACAAGCGATCTTCGGACAAGTTAGCTTTTACATCAAATGATTTAATCACTTCTGAACCAACTACAATATTTAAGTTACCAGCATCTTGAGCATTACTACCGGCAACCAAAAAAAGCATTAAAAAAATGCTTATTATTAGTGAAATTGTTATCTTTTTCATACATGCATAGATTATCATTTGACACTAAAATCGTCCACATAAACAAAACTATAATTTACATCCCTAACCACAAGGCTTTTCACCCTAAAATATGCTATAATTTGTTCATGCTTGGTTTTACATTTTCTCAAACAAAAGTCTGCACAATTGGTTCAGGCACACGTGATGTATTTATAAAAAGTACACATTTTGAAAAGCAAAAAGATCCATCATCCCCTACTGGATTTGATGCCTGCTTTCCACTTGGTTCAAAAATAAATTTAGATAATGTAATTTTTGAAACCGGTGGTGGTGCAACTAATGCCGCGGTAACTTTTGCGCGCAGTGGAATCAAAACATCCTGCATTTGCCGGGTTGGAGATGATGATAATGGAAAAACAATAAAAAAAGTATTAAATAATGACAAAGTCCAAACAGACTATATTCAAACTGACCACAATGCTCAAACCGGTTATTCTGTAATTCTTTTATCGGGTACCGGTCAAAGAAGTATATTAGTTTACCGCGGTGCATCAAGATCTATTAATGCTCAAACAATACCGTGGTCAAAATTTTCCAAGACCTGGTTTTATCTTACCTCATTGGGTGGCAATAGATCAGCACTTAAAACAATTATCAATAATGTTAATAAACAAAACTGCAAACTAGCCTGGAACCCTGGCAATGCAGAACTTGCTCAGGGTCTCGATAAACTGCAATTATATTTTAAACAAACTGACATTTTAATCATGAACCGAGAAGAAGCCGCTTCAGTGTGTGGCTACAAGCCAACTTTATTAAAAAAAATATTTAATACTTTAGGCAAACTGCCACGTATCGCACTAGTAATTACCGATGGCCCCAAAGGAGCTTATGCGCATGATTGCCCAAACAACAAAACCTATTACACCAAAGCCCTGCCAGGAAAACGAATTAACACAACTGGAGCCGGTGATGCTTTTGGTAGTGCATTTACAGCATCCATCATAAAAACCAACGATATAAAACTTGCATTAGCAGCCGGTTCCATAAACAGCCTCGGCGTTATTACAAATATGGGCGCAAAAGCTGGCTTATTTAAAGAGTTTCCCGGTATTAAAAAACTTTCTCGAATAAAAATATCATTAGCCAAACTATGATACTCCAAAAACTAAAACAACTTTTTTCAGAAAATCAAATTATGGTTGTTTTATTTGGAATAATAGCTGGTTTAATCGTGCCCTCCTGGTTTAGACCACTAGCAACCTACTCAACACATCTATTAGTATTAATTTTCTTTTGTTCTAGTTTAAGATTAGAAATTACAGAAATTGTTGCCTACGCCAAAGATTGGAAAATGCTGTTATTTACCAACAGCTTCATGCTAATTATTTTACCAATCGCCATGTGGTTGCCATTAATGCTTTTCGCACCAGATTGGGCAATGGCATTTTTAATTCTTGGTGCCATGCCAACCGGCATGACCATAGCACTAATAGCTGATCTTTTTGGAGGCAAAACAACTTTAGCTTTAGTAATTACAGCCACAACATCCTTACTCGCACCATTAACCATACCATTACTCTTCCTAATTACCATTGGACGAGTAGTCCCCGTACCAGTAATATCACTATTCTCCAGTTTGTTTATAAGCATCGTACTCCCTTTTATTGTCGCGACTTGGCTAAAAAGTGTAAGACCAAAATTTGTTAAAAAATATGATTTCTGGTGGCGTGAAATATCTATCATTGCTTTTGGTGTTCTAATTGCAGCAATAGTAGCCGATACAACCGGTAACGGAGCCATAACAATTTCTATTCGTGATGCAGGGTTGGTATTTATAATGCTATTATATATGGCTGTTTTAGTTGCAATATCATATTTCATGAATTATTGGCGTACTAATTCAGAAAAAGCAACTATCGCACTTTGCATAGTTTATTTAAACAACACACTTTCGTTATATATCGCTAATAAATTTTTCCCAGATGCTCACCTGATGACTCAACTCGTTATTTTGCTTTTAGTGATCAATATTCTACTTCCGCCTTTTAGATGGATAGCCGCACGAGCCGTAGAGCTAGACAAAAAACAAATCAAATCTAAAAAATTAAAAAAAATTAAGTAATATTTTAAATAACTACAAGTATGAAAATCTTCGTAACTCGCAAAATCCATGAATCAGGAATTAATATGCTCCGCAAAGCTGGGCACAAAGTAACCGTCTACCCAAAAGATGAAATAATACCTAGGACAAAACTCTTAAAAGCTGTTAAAGGTTGTGATGCAATCCTATCTCTTCTTACAGATAAAATTAATGACGAAATTTTTGCAGCCGCCGGTCCAAAATTAATTATTGTCGCCAACTTCGCTGTTGGTTTTGATAATATAGATCTTGAAGCTGCAAAAAAACGGAACATAACTATAACCAATACTCCCAGTGATAAAGTAAACGAATCTGTAGCCGAACACACTTTTGCTTTGATGCTTGCCCTAGCACGTAGAATCACCGAGGCTGATGATTTTGCTAAACATGGAAAATACACCGGCTGGTCTCCAACGCTTTTAACTGGCACGGACATGCATAACAAAACAATGGGGCTAATCGGTGCAGGAAGAATTGGTTCCATGGCTGCATTTAGAGGAGTCAAAGGCTTTAATATGAAATTAATTTATAGTGATCTAAAAGCCAATAAAACATTAGAAAAAGAACTAGGCGCAAAAAAGGTAAGTCAAGCTAATTTATTAAAAACCGCAGATTTTATTTCACTGCATGTTCCCTTATTCCCTTCTACCAGACACCTAATATCCACTTCTGAATTCAAATTAATGAAACCCACTGCTTTTTTGGTCAATACATCACGTGGTCCAGTGGTTGATGAAAAGGCATTATTGAAAGCCCTTAAAAATAAACAAATAGCCGGCGCCGCATTGGATGTGTTTGAGTGCGAACCCGCAATAGATTGTGATTTACGTGATAACTTAGAATTAAAAAAATTCTCCAACGTTATCCTAACACCTCATATCGCTAGCGCAACCCAAGAAGCTAGACGTGATATGTCCGAAATAGCCGCAAAAAATATTATCGCAGTACTTAAAGGAGGCAAACCACTAACCGCAGCAAAATAAAAAACGCTTTAAGACAAAAGCGTAATTAGAATCCAGACCCATTCAGTCATCATCAAAATTAATTTCAATTTCCGGCGTATCATCCGCCGGATTTTTTTTAACAATCTTGATGACCGACAAACCAGTATTCGTAGGCAAGCGTGGCGGAGGTGCGGGCACAGATCTGGGTGGCGGTACCATCGCAGGACGAGATTTTACTTCATCATTTCTTGCAAAAACAGACCATAACCCCGAACTCTTGCTACTAGCCATTTCCCTTGCAGACAATTCAGTCATATACCTCTCCCAAGCATCAGTACTCTCCAACTCCTCTTGCTTGGTAGGCCGCTGACTTTCTCTAGATTGAGATTGAATCAAATCAAAAGGCACATCAACCAAGGGCGTTGGTCTACCCGAATCGATAACATCCATATTACAAACTACTAGCGAATGAATAATCTTGGCCGCAGCTCTGGCTTCAGCTTGGATTTTAACAAACTTATTCCAAAGCGCTTTATTATCACGAGCTGTTTGGCTATTCAGATTATAATGCAAACAAAAATTTTCCCAAACTTCTTTATATAAACCATCTTTACGGTTCTGTAAAAGATCTGCAAATTCTTGTTCCGCATCCTCAGGCACTGGTACATAGGATCTTATTAGTGCAAAGAACACCACTCTATCAAAACCGTTAAATGCCACATTTTCCAATAGCATCTCTCCGGTATCACCAAAAAAGAACAATTCCACCTCTCGATTCCACCACTCAACAGCCGCTTCGATCATTTCCATCCTTCCACGATCTTGCATGTCTCCTCCATAAAGCCATGAAAGACCAAAAACTACAAAAAGTCAAGTATTTTAGGTATATATCTAATAATTAAATGCAAATTCATCCAAACCCCTAACAAAATCAACCTCCTGCTCTAAAATCTTTTCAAACTCTTTTAAATCACGTTTTTTAAAAGCATTCTTTTTTCTTATAAAAAAATCATACATCTGTGGTAAAGCCTGTCTAACTTTTTCGATATCAGCATCCTTTGGCTGTGGCAGTGACTCTAATATCAAAACAAATTTTGGATCTGGATTATCAATTATGCCATCTAATATCTCCTTCTGCATAAACTAATCTTCATTTAAAATCTCCTCCGTGCCACTGATAACAATTCTTTTAGCTGCATCTCTTCCAGATACACTTTTTAAACTCTCAAGTTGCTTTGATGCTAAGACAAAAAATTCCTTTTTAGGAGTTTCTGCAGTCGATTCAAAAATAATTTTTTCAGACATATAATTACCCCCTATAAACAACAAATCCAATGTAACATATATACATTAAAATAAACACCAAGCCTTGCCACCTTTGCAATATATGCTTCTTGCCAATAAACATCCAAATAAACAACAACAAAGTCGCACCAACAACCATCAAAATATCATAATTACTACTGATATTAAAAGGTAAAGGCCTAATCACCGCACTAAGACCCAAAATCCAAAAAATATTAAAAATATTTGATCCCACCGCATTACCAACAGCCAACTCAGCATTATGTTTATATGCCGCAACCGCCGATGTTACCAATTCTGGCAAGGATGTGCCTAATGCAATAATTGTTAAACCAATTAAAGACTCACTTATGTTAAAAAAACTTGCAATCTCTATAGCGCCGTCAACCACCCAGTTTCCACCCACAATCAACCCTATAATACCAATAAACAAATACAATAATGATTTAGATACTTTCATCACTCCATCCATATCTGGCATCTTCTTTTTCCTATCATTTTTAGCTACATTATAAATGTAATACAAAAATATCACCAAAAATGCTATTAAAACCAAACCATCACTTCTAGAAATCATCGACGTATTTGTACCGCTTAACAACGCATCGTTTGCCAATACAGCCAACATAATGACAGCCAATAAACTGAAAGGAATTTCTCTCCAAACGGTTCCTTTGGAAACTGCTAATGGATAAATAATTGCAGCCACTCCCAGTATCAATAATATATTGGCAATATTACTACCTAAAACATTGGCTATAGCCAAATCAGTTGCACCCTGAGCACTGGCAAATAAATTCACTAACATTTCTGGCAACGATGTACCAAAAGACACAATAGTCAATCCAATAACCAAACTCGATACTCGGAGTTTTTTCGCCAAAGCCGACGAACCATCGACCAATAAATCAGCTCCCTTGATAATCAAAATAAATCCCAAAACAAATAACGATAATGTCAAAAGCATATACAAACACATGATATCCTAAAAACAGACTAAACAAAAGAGAAGACCGTATACCCACCTCAACAAAAAAACCTCGGCATAACCGAGGCTTACTTTACGCTTTCTTTCTCTTGCCTTCTAACATGGTATAAAAAATTGGCACCATGATCAAAGTTAGTATGGTAGAAAATATTATACCAAATACAATAGTCCAAGCTAAGTCAGCCCATAACTCATTAGCAAACGCCAGTGGCAATACTCCAAAAGCTGTTGTAACCGATGTTAAAATAATGGGCTGCAAACGCTCTCCAGCAGACAAGACAATAGCATCTATCATCTCCATACCTGACTGTAAGTTAAAGTTGATTCTATCTATAAGAACAATCGCATCATTAACCACAACTCCCAACAAAGCCACAATTCCAATAAATCCAGGGAAAGAAAAATTCCTACCTAATAACACCAAACCAGTAAACACGCCTATCATGGATAAAGGCAAAATAAACATGATAATAAACGGTTGTTTAAAGGATTGAAATTGTAAGACTAATAAAAATAAAATCAATAAAAATCCAACAATCATGGCATAACCTAAACTAATATATGATTCAGTAATATCCTCAGTTTCCCCACCATAAGAAATTCTTACGCCAGCAGGAAGCTCTATCTTATCAATTTTTTCTTGCAAATTTGTAACAATATCAACTATTGGCACATCCTCACGATTATAAGCTTGAACTTTAACAATACGCTCACGGTCTTGATGTCTTATAGCAGTCACCGTGGAATGTAACTCAATATCTGCCAACTCACCCAAAGCAACAGCTCCTTTAGGAGATTGAATCATCAAATTCTGAATCTGAGTAACATTTTCGGGGTTAGATCTACACAATGTGACATGATCTCTGCGTTCTAATAATTGTTTTTCTTTATCAGCCAAACAATCCCTATCTCTAAAATCCAACTGAATTACAATCGGTGTCTCTGTTCCATCTTCTAATATTTTAACTGAATCATCACCAAAAACCGCTGCACGCAATTCACCGGCAACCTGAGATGCTGTCAATCCATAATAAGCTAACCTATCGTGTTTAATTGTAAAATAAAATTCACCAGTTCCCGACTCAATATCCGTGGATATTTCCTGAGCACCATCAATATTCTCTAAGATACTAACAACATCATTAGCAACATTTTCTGCATCAGAAATATTGTCGCCATATATTCTAACTTCTACCGGAGCACCAGAGGGTGGTCCAGCAGAAGCCTCCTGCACCTCAACATCAGCAGCCGTAATATCAGAAAGACTATCCCTCAATCGTTTCGCTAATTCGTAAGATTTATTTACTCTACCATCATCAGTTTTTACTAAATTAACTGTTATCGCTGCTTTGTTACTACCTCCAGAACCGCCACCAGACAATCCAAAACTTGTTCCACCGCTGCCCAAAACAGTGACATAATTATCAACATCATCCAATACTTCTATATGCTTCGCAACATCCTCAGTTATAACAGCTGTTTGCTCCAAGGTGGTACCAATAGGTGCTTTAATATTTACAAAAAAGAAATCAGTATCAATCGCTGGAAACATTTGCACCTTTAACCAACCCAAAGGAATAAATGAAAAAGCTAAAAGCATCAGTCCAATCATACTAACAACCCATGTCCATCTTTTACCTCTTGATGGCAAAATACTTCGCAATCTCTTTTGATGCCAAACAGCAAGTGGTTCTATAACATAACTGAGTAATGGTTTTCTTATTTTTTTCTGTTTAAACGTTTGAAAAAAGAAAACCGCAATAGCTGGTAAAACAAACAAAGCCACAAACAAAGAAGCAAACAAAACGATTGTAATCGTAATCGGTAAGTGCTTCATATACTCACCCATTATCCCAGTCATCATAGCCATCGGGACAAAAACCGATACGGTAGTCAACGTACTGGCAATCAAAGGTGATTTATACATTTTAACAGAAAGCCATGCAGCTTGTTTTGGTGTTAATTTATGTACATAGATATTTTCATGTATGCCTTCCATTATCACAATCGACGTATCAACAATAAGGCCCAAAGATAAAATTAAGGCAAATAATGTCAACGAATTTAAAGTCTCACCAACAAAATACAACATGCCAAAACCGATTGCAAAAATTAAAGGTATAGACAAACTCGTCAAAAATGCTTCTCTAAAACCAAGCGCTATAAACAAAACTATAAATATAATTAATATAGTCTGAATAGCGCTAAAACCCAATGTATTGATATCATCTCTTATAAAAACCGAATAATCATTAGCCACAAAAACATCAACACCTGGTGGTAAAATTTCTTTTTTAAATTTTTCTATTTTTTCCTTCGAGGCATCTACCATGTCTAAAATGTTTCCACCCGCTTGTTTATATATCTCAAGTGTAACAGAACGTTTCACGTCTCCTGATTCGGAACGATAAACCGAAGCCGCGCTAGTCGCCGGTGCAAAATACTCACGAACCTCAGCAACATCCCTTAAAAAAATATTTTGTCCATTTATAGAAGCTATCGGCTGACTCAACAAATCATCCGCATTAGCAAACTGCCCCTTCAAGGATGCCTGATAATAATAATCATCCAATAACAAAGACCCAATAGGCATATCTGCATGATTTGCTCTAATTTGAGAAACTATTTGCCCTATAGATAAACCATAACCCTCAAGTGCTTCAATATTAATAAAAACCTGCATCTGCTTATCTTCTATGCCATACAATGTAACCTTGGAAACCTTAGGTGTTTGTTCAAGCAAATTCTGAAGTTCCTCACCGTAAAATTCAAGATCATCCGGCGGAATATCACCCAACAAAGATATAGTTACTATAGCCTGATCATCCATGCGAATTTCCGTAACAACCGGATCCATGGCATCTTCAGGCAAATCAGATTTAACTCCATCGATCTCCTCTTTTAATTTACGTATAGAACTATCCAAATCAGCACTCGCGTTAAATTCAACAGTGACAGAAGAAACGCCCTCTATAGACGTCGAAGATATCTGCTTTAGATCATCTAAACGATCAACTCTTTCCTCAATTTTATCAGTTATCAACTTTTCCATATCCGTTGGAGAAGCACCGGGATACGCAACCGAAACTACGGCTATAGGTATAACCACTTCTGGATCAGACTCCTTTGGTATGGACACAAGTCCGATCACTCCCCAAATAACCAAGGCTATTAAAACCAACAGCGTCAAACGCCATCGATTCACAAAAAATGCCCAAAAAGTTTTTCCAAACTCTTGTGATTGTAAAATAAAATCTTCTACTTTTGTCATAATTACCAAGCTATTGTTTTAACCAATGCTCCTTCATTTTCTATAATGCGACCTCCATCTGCAATCATTTCATCACCAGATTTCAACCCTTCAATAACCTCAACATATTCACCCTGCAAATCACCCAGTACAATAGGGAACTTAACAGTTCGATCATCTTTAAGCCCCCAAACAAAATTCTCATTAGCACCAAGATGAATTGTGGCAATGGGAATAAATATTTTATTAAAAGAGTCAGGTTTTGTAGCTAAAAAATTAACAGTCACGAACTGACCCAATTTATATTCTTCGGTACTTGGCAAAATCTCCACTGCATATTTCTTTGTTATCGCATCCGCACTTGGTGAAATAGAAATAATAGTACCAGTTGAATTACCCAAACCAACTTCATCACCAACTGCTATCCTCTCAATATCTTGATCGGATAATTGTACTGCTATTTTTAATGTCTCTGGATTTTCGACGGACACAATCTGACTACCAGGATTAACCTCATCTCCCAAATTTACCATTACATTTGATACCTGGCCGGCAAATGGTGCTTTAATTGTTAGCTTCTCGCGCTGTAATTTAATCTGATCCATTGCATCCTGTGTTGTTAATAATGCATTCTTTGCAGATATAACACTTAGATTAGTTGTTTTTTTAGCATTATCATAAGACAACTTAGCCGTATCAACATTTGCCTTAGCGTTATCTTCCGCTGATTTTAACTGAGCTAAAGTTGCTTGATACTGCTTTTCCGCATTAATAACCAACTGCGATGTATCACCGCTCTGTTGTTTAGTCTGCGCCAAAGCATTCTTAGCTGCTTCAATTTGCTGTTTAACACCAGTTATACTAGCTTCATTAGCAGCTAAAGTTGTTTGCAAGGCTTGATTAGCCGAATCCATGGCAGCAATGTCACCTCTCAACATCGCCAACTGCTGAGAAATGGTTTGCACATAACCAGAAATCACGGATGCGGGTAAATTTGATGTAGCATCAGTATAATTTAATACAACCAAAGTCTTCTGCAATGCATCTTCTGTTGCTCTAGAAGTGCTGGCCATGGCTACATAACTTATATCCAAGGCGACATACTCATTAATTGCAACTTTTAATGCAGCTTCTGCTTCACGCTTTTCCGTTTCACCCCTACGTCCAATCAATTCTGTATCAATATTAATATTTTCTCTAAAAAGCGGCGACACCTCTAACAGTTCATTAGAAGTATTTAATCCATTAAAAATATCCGTTTGAGTTGAACGTATCGAATTAGCTAAACCAATTCTAGCAACTTGTTCATTTGAATCATTAATAGCCTTAGTCTTATCATAACTTTTTTGCGCTGTTTCTAATGCAGTTTGTGCTGAATTGGTAGAAAGATCTACATTTAATTTCGCCGAATTTAATCCTTGCTCAGCTTGTGATTTTAAAATCTCATTCTGAGTTATTGTATTTTTATAATTCTGTTCTGCATTCTGAAACCTTAAGCGTTCAATTTCAATAGAATTACCCGAAACTGCTTGATTAGTCGCATAACTAACTTGTGCATTAGCCAACATAATCGCCGTATTTTGATAACTCGATTCCAAGGAATCAGAATATAATTGAACCAACGTGGCACCCTTCTCTACCTTTTCACCGGGCTTTACTAAAACCTGAACAACACTAGCTCTTGCTTCTGCTGGTAAAACGGCTGATTGTCCTACTGAAACGTTACCTGATATATCAAAAGAATATTCCAGACCTGATTCAACAGTCATCGTTTTTACATTGTATGCAAATTCTTCCTGCTTAACATCTGCTGCCGGTTCTTCACCATTTGCATTCACCAAAACCACAACAATACCAACGACACTAACAGCCAAGATAATGTATAAAACTCTCTTATAATGTTTCATCATATTATTTTATTTTTGCAACTCAAAATTACTAAAAAATATTTATTTGCCTTCATGACTAATTTAAGGATATAATCATAGTAGATTTTAATACTTCTGTCAAGATAAACTCTCCCTAAATTGACATTTTTTAGCTCAACAAAGCTAAAAACAATAAATATGAAAAGTATGAATATTCAGAACTTCTCCCTAGGCTTGTTAGCCAGTAGTATAATTTTATATTTTCTCTACATCGGCCAATCAATAATAATACCTTTGGTTATCGCTATAATCATTTGGTATATCATCATATCTTTAACAGAGGCATTTAAAAAAATTAAAATAGGATCCATAAAAATACCTCACTGGTTAGCCCTGTTATTTTCACTTGCAAGTTTTGCGATCATCGCCTGGATCTTTGTAGATTTTGTAAATAAAAATGTACAAGAAGTGATCATAGCAGCTCCTAGCTATCAAGCTAAATTCCAATCAATTTTTACAAATCTACAGGCTAGTTTAAACTTAGAAGAACAAATCTCACTTCAACAAATACTAGAATGGGTTAACCTAAGCACAATAGCCACAACCGCCGCTGGAATTGTAACCACGATCGCCGGTTTCGCTAGCATTATCTTTATATACGTACTATTCCTTTTACTCGAATACCATACATTTAATGAAAAAATATTTAAATTAATTCCCGACAAAAAAAAGCGCGATGATAGCACGGCTCTAATCAACAAAATTAGTAAGGATATTAACACCTATATCAAAATAAAAACTTTTGTTAGTTTTTTAACCGCACTACTTTGCTTTATAGTTTTATCAATAATGGGAATCCAATTCGCAGGATTTTGGGCTGTACTAATCTTCGTTTTAAACTTCATACCAAATGTAGGTTCTCTCATAGCAGTAATTTTACCTGGATTATTTTCGCTTGTTCAGTACGACCTACCCCATGCATTTTTGTTATTATTAATTTTAACATTAATACAAATGACCATCGGAAACATTCTCGAACCTCGTTTGATGGGAAAATCTCTAAACTTAAGTCCACTGGTCATAATTATATCACTAGTTATTTGGGGAAGCCTCTGGGGAATTGTAGGGATGTTTTTATGTGTACCAATCATGGTTATTACTAATATCATTCTGGCTAAATTTCCTGCAACAAAACCCATTGCCATCTTACTATCATCGCGGGGTGATATTATTTAATCAAATATAAAAGGATTGACTTTTCGGTCATAATCCGTTATTTTTTTGTTGCCAAAAAGCAAACACTGAGGAGAATTGGCAATGTTCATTCAATCCAAACTTCTTGATCCATATGTTTTACATGGTTTTACAACCAAAGCCATGGGAGACATGTCTCTAATCCGCAATACGGACGGAAAAGCAGAGCAACACAACCAAGCTCTTTATGATTTTTTGGGTATCAGTCAGAACGAACTAACAATTGTTAATCCCAAACTCAACCATGGTGCCAACTTTGCATTTGTAAAAAGCACCGGACGTTTTGGCTATCGTAGTATTGATTTTGATAGCCCGGAAACCAAATACTCACAAAGAATAACAACTGTTGCAACCGAAGACCTGCATCCGATCCATGATACTGGAATTGATGCTTGTTTCACAAAAGATCCTCGAGTTGTACTGACAATGCGCCCCGCTGATTGCGCCGTACTCTTTGTCGTTGATCCCATCAAAAACAGTTTCGGACTAATTCATGCCGGAACCGCCTCAATCACATCAGATGGAGTTTGGCGTGCAATAAAGTTTTATATTTTCGCAAGCGGAACTAAACCAGAAAATGTACTTGTTTTTGTCAGTCCCAGCATTACTGCCAAAGCATATAACCTAACAAAAAGCGGACTCTGGCAACGAAAACTTCACAAAACCATAAAATTAGAAGACGCTCTGCACTACGATCCTCAGGCATCCATCCTGCAACAATTACTCAATGCTGGTTTAAAACGCAAAAATATACAAATCAGCTCCTTCTGTACAGCATCTGATCATGCACTCTTTTTCTCCAATCACACTAGTCTTGACCCAACCAAAGAAGGTCGTATGCTGGCACTAATTGGTACAAAACACATCTAAAAACAGTCGTTAAACATACGGCTGTTTATTTTTTACTTCTTATCCTCAAACTGTTTGTCACAACTGAAACCGAACTCAAACTCATAGCAGCTGCCGCGATCATTGGGCTCAAAAACCCTAATGCCGCTAGCGGTATGGCTATCACATTATAAATAAAAGCAAAAAATAAATTTTGTTTAATTGCTGTATAAGTTTGCTTTGATACATCTATAGCCTCTACTACTTTTTGCGGATCTCCACTCATGAGCACAATATCACCAGTCTCAATCGCTACATCCGTGCCTGTTCCAACCGCCATACCCAAATCCGCTTGCGCAAGGGCTGGCGCATCATTAATACCATCTCCAACAAACGCAACCATTTTACCCTCCTTTTGTAACTTCTGGACTTCCTCAGCCTTTTGCTCCGGTAAAAGCTCAGCGATTACATTTGTAATATTTAACTGCCTCGCTATCGCATTAGCGGTATTCTTATGATCCCCGGTTATCATATACACTCCAATTCCCCTTTTATTCAATTCAGTCACTACAACTTTTGACGTCTCCCTAATCTTATCAGCAACGCCAACCAGTGCCATCACCTCATTCGCCTTGAAAATATAAACCGGTGTATAACCAGAATTGGTCATAGATTCAAACTCATGTTTTACTGTTTCCGCCATCTGCAAATTCATTTCCTCAAGCAATCTCGCACTACCCAAATACAAAACCTCTCCATCGACGCTCCCTTTTACTCCCTTTCCTTTTATGGCCTCAACTCCAATTGCATGTGACAAATCCAAATGATGATCATTGGCATAGGTAATAAACGCTTTAGATAATGAATGCTCACTATCTTTTTCTAAAGATGCCGCTTTTTGCATAATCACATCAACTTTGTTTGCGCCAAAAACTCTGACATCGGCGATCTCCGGAGTACCTTTTGTTAAAGTTCCTGTTTTATCAAAAACTACTGTATTTATCCTGTGAGCCATTTCCAAATTCTGTGGTTTTTTAATAAATATACCCTTTTCAGCACCCTTACCACTCCCTACCATAATTGCCGTCGGCGTAGCTAAACCTAAAGCGCATGGACATGCAATAATTAACACCGCAACACCTGCCACAAGTGCAGATTCCAAACCAGCTCCACTTAGCATCCAAGCGACAAAAGTCAGTGTCGCTATAATCAACACTGATGGCACAAAAATACCCGCAACTTTATCTGCCAACTTTTGTACAGGCGCCTTTGTCATCTGCGCTGTTTCTACAAGCTTTATTATCTGAGATAAAACTGTATCGCCACTAGCCTTTGTTACTTTTATTCTAATGACGCCAATTTGATTAACAGTCGCCCCAAAAACACTTGATCCTACTTTTTTATCTACCGGAATACTCTCACCCGTAAGCATCGATTCATCAATAGAAGTCCCTCCCTCAACTATCTCACCATCCAAGGGAATTTTTTCACCTGGTTTAATCAATAAAATGTCTCCGACCTTTACAGATTCTATAGCAACTTCACGATCACCTTGATCGGTAACAAGATGCGCTGTTTTTACACCAAGTGAGAGTAATTTTTCTATGGCCATCGATGCTCTACCCTTACTCTTAGCTTCAAGATATTTTCCTAATAAAATAAGCGTAACAATAATTGCCGCTGTTTCAAAATAAACATGCCCACCAGTAAACATGGCCCAAATACTATAAAAAAATGCTATTCCAGTTCCCACGGAAACTAAAGTATCCATATTAGCTTGAAAATGTTTCAACTGCCTTATCATCCCCTGATGAAACTGAAAGCCAAATACAAAAACAGCCACAAAGGTCAAAGCTGCCAATATCCACTTACCCAAATCAGCCCCTATCACTGTGACGCCTATCTTAAATTCAAAAAACATTGTTGCCGCAACCGGAACAGTAATGATCAAAGCGTATGCAAACTTAAGCCAAGCGGTTTGCGTTTTTGTGTCTTTCTTTACCGCAATATCATCCTCATAGACAACGCTATAATGTCCCAGACCGGAAATAACCGATTCAACCTTTTTTTCGTCTAACCCTCCTTCTTTAAAGGTAATCCTTGCACTCCCCAAAGCATAGTTAACATTAGCGTCTTGGACACCATCCATCTTCTTCAGAGTCTTCTCTATGTTTATCGCACATGAAGCACAATCCATCCCTGCGATTTTAATATCTTTAATTGGCATAAGTATATTTCAAAAATATTTTAAGATTCAACGTTAAATTGACCTCTTACCATACCCATCCAACAACTAAATGAGATTACCCCCTCTTTCGTAGGAGTAAAATTTAAAACATTATCGCCTTGAATTATTTTTTTTCTAATATTATATTCCGGAACAATTATTTCACTCGTACAACCCGAAACCTGCACACCCTTAATAACCCATTTTACCGGTACACCTTTTTTTAGGGTAAATACATTGGGTGTAAAACCATTATAATCAACGGTCATTACAATTGTTTGCTCGCCATTATCTGTAATCGCGACCTCAGACACAGTTTGTGGTTGAATTGATTTTAAAGATGGTATTTTAATACCCAAAACCGCAAACCCAGATGACAATGTATAAAAAGCAAAAGCAATCACAATAAAACCAATAGCTTTTTTTAATACGATTGTATTCATGTTCTTCATCTTGGCCGTAGCGACACCCAAACCAAACAAAACCGGCGTTGTCCCCAAAGCAAAAAAGAATAATGTCAAAGCCCCAACCCACGCGTTACCTGATGCAACTGCAAACAATTGCATACTCTGAGTAAAACCGCACGGTAGAAAAAAAGTAAAACCACCAAGTATCACCGGAGCTAATGGATGATTAGAATCCTTTATTTTACTCCAAATTGACGTCAAATTTTTTGGCATACGTATTCCCAATTTTGTAATTGACGGAGTAATACCCAAAATATTCAAACCCAACCACGCAAGCACTATTGCAACAATAATCGTAAACCATGCCATCAAATTACCAGAAAAGCTAAACCAACTCCCCAAATACCCCAGTACAGCACCCAATACCAAAAACGTCGCCCACCTACCTAGATGAAAAATCACCTGAGGTTTTACACTGGAATCATAAAAATTCCCTTTAGACTCATATTTAGCCGCAAAAGACACAACTACAGCTCCAACAACCGCCAAACAAGTAGACATGGATGCAACAACTCCCACCAAAAAAGCTACACCAAAAGTAATGTCCGAAGTATCTACACTAACCCAATTCAACAATCCCTGCTCTTGTAACCATGAATAAATAAATCCAAGCATCACAACTATTAACAATGCGTAAAACCACTGAACCAGTGTAGCTTTTTCTGATATTTTGATATCTTTTGAATCAGATAAATCCGTAGAATAACCCAAGGACTCAATCTTTTTAACCACATTTTTTATGTCAGTACTCTCATCTTTTACAAAAACTTCTGCTGTTTGAGCCTTTAAACTCACTTTAACGTTATCAACCCCATCTAACTGTGACAACTCATCGTTCAATAAAATCTCACAAGAGGCGCATGTCATTCCATTAATTTTAATGGTATGACATTTATTTAAACTTCCTTTTTCTTGCATCATATTATTTATTTGATAAATTAGTCACAAAAATGATTTCTTTAACCATTGCATCTTGTTTTTCTTGATCCTTAGATTTAACAGCATCTGCAAAACATGTATTTAAGTGTCCCTCCATTAACGACTGATTAACTGATTTTAACAGTCCAATCGCAGCAAGATTCTGTTGCATAATATCAATACAATACTTGCCGTCTTCTTTCATTGTAATTATTTTATCTAAAAGAGAACGAGCCTTTTTTAAATTTATCAAAGATTTTTCACTTGAACAAAGTTTATGGCCTTTTTTCATAACAATAATTTTTAACAATAATACCTAGGGGGTAGGTATACCCTACTAAATCATTATAGAGCAGTCAATACAAAAACAGTGGATAAGACCACTGCTGTTTGCATATCTATTAAATTAATCTACTTTTTCTTTAACAAAGAGTTATATATCAAAGCAATGATCGCCCCACCTACCGCACCATCAAAAAAACCAAAAATACCTCCAATGATGCCACCAACAAAACCGGGTTTAAATCCAATATACGCAGAACCTATTATGTGTACAATACCCGCAGCATATCCATCAACCGCTATCCAACCTAAAAACAACATATAAATTCCCCAAGAAATTCCTGCAGCTATGGCAAATGCTTTTATGTCTAATTTTTGCATAAAACATATTCAATTAACATCTTATTTAAATCGACCTTTAAATTACTTTTTTTTACTAATTAAATTTTCCCTCCCCCATTTTAAAGACCGTGCCAACCATACTAACTCATCCAAAAACTTATCAATCATTTTTAAATCAAACTCCCCTTGTAATTGACCCTCTTTAGAAAACAGCATTTGCACATTAGAAATATTCAAATCTTTTTCTGTTACAACTAAGCCAAGTCTTCTAACAACCCCTGCTAATTGTTCGATCACCCTCGCTCCACCAAACCCACCCATAGACACTCCACAAAGTGCAACAGCCTTGTGATTATATTCAGGCAACAGAGTATCCAACGCCATTTTCAAGCTCCCAGGGTAACCGTGATTATATTCTGGAGAAACGATAATTAAAGCATCTGCTTTTTCTACCGCTTTTTTCCATTTTTGATTTTTTCCTTTAATTGATTGGCCTTCATCCGTCAGTGGAAAATTAAAGTCCCTAACATCAAAAAGCTCTAATTTTATATCCAATCTTGCTTTGGCGTGTTTTAAAATCATTTTAGACACATGCTCACTATAACGCCCCTCACGAGCTGTTCCCAATAATAACGGTATAAATAATTTAACAGACATATATTTTATTATATTAATATTTAAATAATACATGAAATATCAAATAACTAGAAATAAGCATAAATTTGATATAAACAAATAACAAAAAAGCCACTAATAACTAGTGACTTTTTTATTTGGTGGACCTTGAGGGATTCGAACCCTCGACCCCCTGCTTGCAAAGCAGGTGCTCTAGCCAGCTGAGCTAAAGGCCCATAAACAAAAACATAAGTTTTATGGTGCGAATATAATACAAAAAAAATCAATTTCGGTCAATACCTTATCATTTTAACCAAATTCTATCCCCTCGACACCTTTTAAACGGCTTATTATACTTTTGTAAATTTATGAAAAAAATCTGGTCAATCTTCCTCTCCATCCTACTAGGTGCATTTGTTGTCGGGATAGGTACTGGATATTTTTTATATTTGGCCAATAAAGACAGACAGGCACTAGCCATGCAAACAGAACTAGCCAAACAAGAGGCTCAAAAAGCTTACGAACTAAGCCAACAAGCAATACAGGAAGCTAATCAAAAAGTTACTCAAGCTAGTAGTGAAGTCACAAAAGCCCAAAACGCACTTAAAGCACTAGAATTTGAACGAGATTTATTAAACAAGGCCAAACCAATAAATAAACCAAACACCCAATTGACTAAAAATTGGCCAACAGTTGTATCTGCGAGTTTAGGAATCTCTATGCAGTATCCTCCACTGGGCGAGGTCATTAAGAATGATGAATTTATTTTGGCTCTAATCGATAGCAGAGATTCAGACAAAAACCTAGATCAATCATGGTTCACTTATCAACCATATTCTAGCAACCTTGAACAAAATTTTAAAAATAGAATGTCTTCTTCAACTCCAGTCTCCTATTTTATAAACGGTAAACTCCTTGCTGGTGAAAAAGGAGTGCTGCACGGGTCGAATGAAGACAACATGACATACGGAACCTTGCTAAATATTTATTCATACGGAACAACTACTCACATTCTTTGGATTCAGAATCCTCCAGAACAAAAAAAATCTTGGCGTAGTTTGCCTACCATCTCAGTAGAAGACATATTAGGAACGATTGATTTTCAATAAAAAAACAATTTAAAAACTGGTCTTTCATTTTTTAATATAATCATAACAAGTAACTTTTTTAAAAAGTTTTTTTTTATTCTGTGGATAATTATTTTTTATAAAAAATAAAAATAATAAAATAATAAATATAAAAATAATAAACCATCCTAAAAAAATAATTTCCTATAACAAACAATCAATAAACACGGGCTCATTTTAATATTTTATAAAAAAATAAAAATATTTTTTTTTCTAAAATATTTTTTTTCTAAAATAAAAATAATTTGTATTAATTACTAAAATAAATACTTGCGTTAAAAAAATCTATGCTATAATACATATGCAGTCGTAAACATAAACGACAAACTGCAGATAAAAATTTCCGTCTCTAATACGGAAACTTAACCCACAATAAAGGAGGTGATTTACATGCCAATGAAAAAGAAAGCAACCAAGAAAAAGGTAGCTAAGAAGCCAGCTAAAAAAGCCGCTAAGAAAAAGGTAGCTAAGAAGCCAGCTAAAAAAGCCGCTAAGAAAAAGGTAGCTAAGAAGCCAGCTAAGAAAACCACCAAAAAGAAGGTGGCCAAAAAGCCAGCCAAGAAGAAGTAATCTTTTATATTGAACTTCTTCCTATAGGAGGAACTCCGCTCTCTACGAGGGCGGAGTTTTAAAATTAAAAAAGATTCTCTTGTTTTGATCTTGACTGACCAATCCCCTTAACACTAATTTTTCCAAACACACCATCATAACCTGGGGTTACAACCACTTTCCCACTCCTCATATCCAAAATTCCATCTACTAAAACTTTTGGCATAATCTTTTCCAACTCGATTGCATTTAAATCCAACAAAATTTTAAACTCACTCGCATTCTTGATCATCTCACCATACATCACACAAACTGCTTTACTCTTTTTACCTTTACCCAAATGTTCAGAAATCAATTCCTTTAAAGGAATTATGTATTCAAAAGGCACTGCCCTCTCTGGTTTTGATGGATTCATTTCTCTATTACTTAACTCTTCAATCCTAGATAAAACACCGACCGTTAATAATTTCCCACATTTTGGACATCTACCTCCTAATTTTTTAGTTTTTTCTGGTTCACAATAAAATCCGCAATCAGCATGACCATCAACATGATATTTTCCTTCTTCAGGAAAAAATTCAATTGTTTTAATAAATTTTTCATTATCATGCTCCACCAAAATTCTTCTTAATTCTGAGTAACTTGGAGCATCCATCTCAAAAACATTTGCCTCTCTTCCTAAATTCTCACAAGAATGCGCATCCGAATTACTAACCAAAAATATATCATCCAACTCTTTTAATCTCCAATTCATAGGAGGATCTGATGATAAACCTGTTTCAATTGCATAAATATATTTAGTATAATCTCCAAAACATTCTTCTATTGAATCAAAACCCGATTTTGAACCAAAAATCGCAAACCACGGGGTCCAAGCATGAGCTGGAATCAACAAATTACGCTCATCTATATCCAGAATCATCTTTAGTAGCAACTCAGAGTCTAAGCCCATTATAGGCCTACCATCACTCTTTAAATTGTAACCACTCTGCTCTAACTGACTAATTACTTTATCTAAAGTCTTTAGATCAGGAAAAAGCAAAATATGATGCAATCTTCTCGCTTTTCCGCCTCTCTTGTATATACAGGAAACTTCAGTTCCTAAACAAAATGCCGTTTTAGATGAACCGTCTTTTAAATAATATGCTCCATCCCTTTCTTCTAGTTGCTCACCAATTTCATTTCTCCAACCCGGATGCAAAGCATCTGCCGTTGTAATAAAATCAATACCTTTTTTTTCACAAGCTTTAGCTATGTTGGGTAACGTCAAATCCTTAGAACATGATCTAGAAAACCTAGAATGAATGTGTAAATCAGAAATAATTCTCATAAAATTTCAAGAAATAGCTTAGCTCATCATCAACGTGCAGACAAATTTAAAAAAACTGTGTATAATATATAACATAATTATAAAATCGATTTCAGGGGCCGCCTCTGTCTCAATGCCGCCACACGAGATACAGAAGCTGCCTCTAAAACCGATTTTTTTATTTGCTATTCCGTCTCAGGGGCCGCCTCTGTGACCTGCACCGCCATGCTAAGTACAGAAGCTGCCTCTAAAACCGAATATTTTCTATATAGGATCTGCATCAACCACCGGAATCGTAACAACTGCTTCTTCCGGAACAGACTCAACCGGTACTTCTTGTACAGGTTCAATTACTTGCCCTGTATCATCTTGCTGACTTTCAACTATAACATCAGACTCACTCACTTGATCATCGACAATAACATCTCCTGATTCTTCGTCATTTACTACAACTCCAATATCATTTGAATCAGTATTTTCAATTCCATTAGAGGCTGATTCGTCTGTTTCACCTTCTACAACTTCATCATCTACAGATATTTCTTCTTCAATTATTACTTCGTCATTTACTATCGCATCGTCTTCTATAGCTCCATCATTTACTAAAACTTCTTCAGTGGAAGTTGACTCTTCAATACCACTTTGCAATACACCAACAGCCATCCAATTAAACTTCATAGTTCTTCCGCAATTAGTCGGATCCATACAAGCACCTTCATCAACCTCAATCCTAAATCCATTTACCGTCTTTTTGGCAATTCTAAACTTACCTAACCATGGTGTAAAGTATTCATCAGCATCTGATTCTGGGGTTACTACAACCACGGGGATACTCTCAAATGGTTTACTGAATCGTATCTCAACATAATTTTCACCAACCGGTAAATCCACGATTCCCGCTGTATCTTCCGAAACAACTATATGACCAAGCAATTTTGATTCACCTCCAACGGTTAAATCACCTGCGACCAATACCGCGGTTCTAACTATCAATACATCCAACTGAGCTGCTGAAAAATCATTCAAAGCCGAACCATCTGCTATTTGAGGATTAATCAAGCCACCGGCAATTTGCTCAATTGCATAAGCATCTCCATCAAAAGCCTGTTGTACTATTTGGGTTGATGTTGTCTCTCCTAAAAATCCTGCAATCTGACCAAGCGGTGTTTCATTGTCACCAAAGTAATAACCCGTCTGTACAACCATTTTAATTGTTTCTAAATTACCTTGTACACCATCTAAAGTAGATGTAGTTGATGAGCTAAAAGCTTCCATTGCATGACCAATTATCATACCCGGCTTTGTTGCCTTCATCGCATATCCCGATACACTTGCTGAAGTCAACGGATCACCAATTTCAATATCTCCATTTTCCAAACTAATTTTTACTGGCACTCTACCAACAAGAGCAATCGCTCTGGAATTTACGTCCTTTTCTTTTGGACCTGACAATAAAAACCCCGGCTTGGTGGAAACAACACCAATTAATTTTCCATCATAAGATTTATCAGCTTTGGCTACATATCCCGGATTTTCTGAATCTAAAATTACAACATCACCCGCAGTTATACTATCATCCATTGTAGGATACATTTCCGCCAAATCATAAGATCCTGCCTCAGTAATGATTCCATGCGAAAATTTAAAAACTCCTGATTGAGTATCATAACTTGTCCCAACTCCTTGATAGTTTAATGATTGACTAGAGAACCACAAAGAACCCGTCGAAGAAGAAGCTTGAAAATTTAACGCATATGATGATTCACGTGCTTTTTGATAATAAAATACCTGTCCATCTCCAGTGGAATTACCACGCCCGGCATATAACACACCATTTAATGTAGCAAA
>Ga0180009_10001232_pt1 | contig 31850 bp, 32 predicted proteins | sample OS_PC_MetaG_FD_123537 | JGI IMG/M metagenome (GOLD analysis project Ga0180009, IMG submission 123537) | Groundwater microbial communities from the Aspo Hard Rock Laboratory (HRL) deep subsurface site, Sweden - OS_PC_MetaG | ecosystem: Environmental > Aquatic > Deep subsurface > Groundwater...
ACGTATCCAAATCAAATGTCCGCCACAGACTCAACACTCGATACGGGTGGATGGCTAGTCCTTACCCGACGGGGACTTGCACCCCGCAAGATGCACCAAGCTTCGCTTGGCGCTGCTAACGCCTGCATCAGTTGCCGCTGCACTGATAGTTGAATTAAAGATTAACTTGCCAAGACCGCTGCACTTCGGCTCACCGGCGGCGATTGCGGTCAACTGAATGCACTTGTTCGGCAGTGTATAAGGTTTGTTTTTTACAGTTGTACAGACACCTGCCAATTTGTTGATTTTGCTTTCTCGATGATCTCTGGAATAGAAGTCATTAGAATGTTGCCTGTTCTTTTATTATAAAGAGCCACCTTATGACGATTTCCTAGCTGTTCAGAAGCTGATATTTCACTTTCAGTTAGAGCAAAGAAAAAACCTGAGAAATCATCCTTTACTCGCTTCTGGTTTGCTGTTTTGATCTCGATAAATACCATGTATGAAGCAACCTTTTTGACAATCTCAGAATTATCGAAATCTATTTCCTGATTTTGTGGCAAAGCAATAGCATCAAAACTTGATCCTCTGATATTGATTCCCAAATTCTTCAGTGTTTCGAGTAGTACCTTTAGGCCGTTACCTCGTGGCCGGGGAATCCAATTTTCCATTTCTTCAAGAAGGATGCTTTCTCCGGCTGCACCTTGTTGGTTAGCAAGTCTTGCGAGGTGAGTTTTCTTGAGTTCAATGACTTCAATTGGTTTCAAAAAAGTACTCCTTTATTTGCCGAACAATTTAGTGAGTATAACTTTCACTACGTTTTTCCGGTTAAGACCCAGCAACTGAGAAAAAATTCTATCTAGTAACGGTTTTTAATTTAAAAAAATCGCTTCCGGAAAAAATGCTGTAACTCTTTGATGCATTTATAGTTATAGGAAATTTTCTTGAAGTACAACCAGAAATGTTTGTTTTTTCATGTCTCTGTAATTTTTATGTTTTCCCTGTTTTTTTTTGAATCTGCATATTAAGAATTTTCTCTATATTTTTGGGATTAAAGCCCCTGCTTTGAGAATTTTTCTTTGAGGGAATTTAGAACATAAATGCAAAACAATTGCTCTTATATTCAGTACACTAAGTCTTCCATGTTGAGTTGCTTTATCGTTTTGAAAACATGATTTTTTATTCAAGATTCACATTTAATAGCATTTATGAAATGATCAAGTCTGATAGGAATTGAAATACATCAGATTCCTGATACATTTTGAAGCCCGATAATTCAGCATAATAAACCGCATCAAGGTTTTTTATCTGAACAGGTGCAATATTTTTAATCAAACCTGACATAACGCTGTCAAACCTGTCTGTTATAAAGATATCTTGGTCAGTGATCATAATAATTTCTTTGGATCATTGCCGGTGTTTGTTGTTTGATTCTCAACAACAGTTTGATTATAGCGGGTACGGACAATTACCGGTATGGTTCGAGTAGATATAACAACCATCATTAAAGGGAGAGACAGATGAAAGAGATTACAGCGGACAAAACGTTAGTGGCCTATTGTGGGCTTTACTGCGGCGCGTGCAAAAAATATCGAGTTGGGAAATGTCCGGGCTGCCACAAAAACAGTAAAGCTTCATGGTGCAAGGTGAGATCCTGTTGTTTGAAAAACGGGTTTACCAGTTGTGCTGATTGTAAACAGTACACAAACATTATGGACTGCAAGTGGTTCAACAATTTTATTGCCAAGGCTTTCGGCTTTGTATTCAATTCAGACCGAAATAGCTGTATACAAAGAATCAGCGAAGTTGGAATAGAAGTTTTCTCACAAGAGATGACCGAAAATGGGACAGTGACACATAAGCGGAAGAAATAGTGAAAAAGGAAACTTCCTTGGTTAAGTCGTAAATTGAGAATTACATCTTAACAGCTTCTGACAGTGTTTCCCCGATCTCAGAATTGATCACCAGATCCGCGATCTCATCCAAGGGTGTTTCATCGCGATTAATGATAACGAGTTTTGCACCGTTTTGTTTTGCCATGATGGGGAAGCCGGCAGCAGGGTATACAACGAGAGATGAACCGATGGCCAGGAAGAGATCACAATCAAGAGTCTCCTTTTCCGCTTTTTTCATCTCCTCTTCCGGCATTGCCTGTCCGAAAGATATGGTGGCGGTTTTGATCATACCGCCGCAATCATCACAAACGGGAAGGGTTTCATCCACATCAAATATCTTTTTAATCACGTCAAGTTCGTATCGTTTCTTACAATCCAGGCAGGCGGCATAGGTAGTATTGCCGTGCAATTCAATGACCCTGTCATCCGGGATTCCTGAAGCCTGGTGCAATCCATCGATATTCTGAGTAATAACACTTGATAACCTGCCTGACTCAAACAAGGTGACCAACGCTTTATGCCCTTTGTTTGGTGTGGCTGTTGCCAACATGGAATCCAATTTTAATTTAATTCTCCAGGATTCTTTTCTTTTTTCTGCCGAAGTAATGAAATCCTGAAATTGTATCGGCTTGTGTTTTGTCCATAATCCTCCCGGGCTTCTGAAATCCGGGATTCCGGATTCAGTGCTTATTCCGGCGCCAGTAAAAACCGTTATACGATGGCTTTCTTTTAATAGTCTTTTTAATCGATTGATATTATCCTGAAGTATCATAATCCACACCTGTCAAATCTGTTTGAACAAAGCATAACTATTATTTACTGGATTTCTTTTTTAATCTTATTGTAAGAATACTATATGATCTTCTACCAGAGAAGCAGTATTTTTTCCTCAACGATTCTAGGATTCTTTCACTTTTATGAATCTCATATTATTAACAAGATTAAACACCTGCTGGAAAAAAGTTGAACCTGGTTTCCAGCAAAGCCGTCACAGAAACAATGCTCATTCCCAGATATAAAAAAAATAAACTAACTAAAAATCAGGATGCTATTTTAAAAAAGGGATTGCTCTTATTAAAAGACAAACTCTATAAGCAAGCAATGATAGAATTGAAAATAGCTCTTCAACATAATCCTTCCGCCGTTATTCCCGAACTGGAAATCCTATTCGAAAAGTATGAAGAGGGCGAAAGCATCGAAATTGCGCTGACGATCGGTTTAGTTCTTTTTCAAGTCAATAAAAGTGAAGAATTGGCTCTGAAACTGGGCAATTATTCCAGGAAACTAAAAAACTATAAACAGGCTAACAGCTTATATCGAGAGGCTTTAAAAATCAACCGGAACAACAAACTGGCTTTTTATAATCTTGCTGCCAGTATGGGAAAGGTAGATAAATATGACCAGGATGTAATAAAACTCATCAATCGCCACTTTGATGTAAATGATTATGTTTTTCCCAATTACATAGGGGGAAATGCCACTATTAATCAATTAAAAGAGGAAATAAAAAAGACAAAATTTGAACAGCGGAACTATCGAATTAAGCAGCTCCAAACACTGAAAGAAGGTATTGATGACTCCAAAGGCAATCAATCGCTGGAGACTATTGAAGTTGAACTTGAGCAATTGACTTCCGATAAAATTGAGGTTTCACTTGATGAACTGACAGAAGCTTTTCAGAAAAAAAGGGATGAGGCTTCGGGAAAAAAAATGAACCTTGAAGAACAAAACCAGTACTACACTGATATTTTTAATTTTGGATTGTATGCATTATTGGAAAATGATATTGGTACCGCCCTGGACAATTTTCTTCTGTTGAAACAGCGGGAACAGGAGATAGAAGACCTGGATCTGTGTTTAGCCCTGGCTAGCGACCTGAATGGTCACCGAGAAGAGGCTTTAAGAATCATGCAAAAGGCGATCAATCAACATCCCGAAAACAGATTACTCAACATAAATCTGGCATTGATATTCAAAAAGAATGGAAACAAACTTCTGTCTTATAAGTATCAGGCTATTGCTTCGTCATTACTGGAAAAATCGGATGGATGCATGCATCTATCTGAAATGATGGACAGGGCAGACAATCATTTTAAGCACGAGAAACTGGATGATGCGCTCAAACTGTATAGAATAGTGGCTGTTGAGTCCAACCATATCAAGGCCTGGTTGAATATTGGAGAGATCTATTTCCTGAAAAAACGGCATATTGAAGCCCTGGAGGCTTTTAAGGAGATACAAAAAATAGATCCCGATTCCAAGCTGGTCCAACATAAAATGAAAGATATTCATGACCACTATTGCTTGAAGGGAGATGAACTGTTTAATGAATCCAAATTCTCACAAGCTGCCGTTTTGTACGAAAGAGCACTCAATGTAGTGCGCACTGCCGAAACGATAGAAAAACTGATAAGTGTGTATAAACGATTGAATAAGAATCGTCAGGTACAGGATCTCTATGAAGAGCAGCAGGTACTCTACAAAAAACAGATAGAAATAGACAAAGAGAACAAACGATTGGATTATATTGAGCAGGGAAAAATCCAGTTACGCCTGAAGAATTTTGATGCGGCTATCAATAATTTTGAAAATGCGTTTGGACTCAGGGCGGATAAGGACGTCTTTGCCTTCCTGGCACATATTTATAAGAGTCTCAACCGGAAACGGATGCTCAAGGATTTGGTCGAAAGATGGAAAATGACTCAAGAAAATGTTGAACAAAAGGAAGACTCAGAGTCCCTCAACTAATCTTTCCGCCAAAGGTCGATTCCTACCAGGCAAACCCCATCATTAACCCCAGGCTTGCTGTCTCAATCGAAGCATTGGATTTTTCCTCTTCGTCCGAATCCTGCTCCTCTCCATCTATATACGTTTTATATTTATCAAAGTTGGTTCTATTAACTGCAACTCTGAAACCCCAGGAAAATGCGGATGAAAGCTGGTGGTAAAACGGGATCTCAATTCCGGCCATATTTATGTTATAATCTATGTAGGTAGTATCGTCACATCCGGACTCATAGCAACTGGATAGTTTTGCATGACCCACTCCATATTGCAACTGGGGCACGATGTTAAAAGTTTCTATTCCGTAGATTCTGTAACCCAGTGAGAAGATATGCAGACTCATCTCCTGATTTGCATATTTCCAGGGATCAGTACCTGTTGATAAATCATCTTTGAGATCTTCCGAATCAAGTCTCCCCTGGGAAACAGCATAACGATACCCAATCGCCGTGTGATAGTTACTGACAAGAAGCAGGTAAGCTGAACTAGAATGTCCCTGGTAGGAGAACTCATAGTCTGGAGCGAGATCTTTCAGAGTCCCTTTCATATACCCTGATGATATCCCGATATGGATATTGTCATAGGTAAATTCATCACCCTTTTCATACATCAATTCGCGAGCGCGATCGATACGATCCTGCTGCTGTTTGCACTCAATTGCAATTCCATCCAACATCCGGTCTATCTCGGAGATTTTTGTGCTATCATCCTTTACAGTCTTTTCAAACGAAATTAGAGCATTCTGAGTCTCTATGTTTACCCGTTTATACTGCTGCAATATTTGATTAAGTTCCGGAATATTGTCTTTATTGACAAAATTGTTTTCGAGAACATCCCCTGTTTCGATATTAATTACAGCGGACTCCTTGAGTGCTTTCTGCAGTTTTTCATTCTCCTGTTTCAGCTTTAACAGGTAACGTTGCAAAGCCATTTGCTTGCGCATGTTGGATTGAGGAACGCTTACATCCTGGTTGCTGGAACATCCACTGAATACAAACAGCAGAATACAAAAAACAACGATTAACAGGCAGGGCGGTCGTTTCATGATTCTTCCCTTCGCAGATAATTATTGGAAAACAGCCTTTTGTTTTTTCAAAAGCATAACCTGTTTTCTTCCATTAAGAAAAGCGTCTTAAATTCTAATCTTTATATATCTGTGTGCTTCAGGCTGGCGACGGTATGTAGATATGCAAGAAAGAAGCAGATGAGAAGGATGATTATGGGATTTTTTTTTGAGTGGTGTCTCATAAATCTTAAAAATAGAAGAAGCGCCGGGATTTCTATTTTTTCTTGTATGTTTTATGCTTTTTCGCTTTTTTTGTTAGATTTTGAGTTCTTTCAATCTTCTTTCTCTCAACAATCCGACCCCTTGATAAGTCGTACGGAGACAATTCAATGGTTACTTCATCACCTTTTAACACCCTGATGTAATACTTTTTCATTTTACCGGATAAATGTCCGATAACAGCGTGTCCGTTCTCCAGTTCAACCTGAAAAACACCTTTTGAAGAATCCAAAACAGTCCCTTGCATCAAAATCTTTTCTTCAACCAAAATTTTCCTTATTTAAGAATTATGACGATTATCGGCGGTTTGCAGATATTGCTAAACCAAGCCAATAATTTACTGACCTTAATTAACTCACGATACTTTGAACGACTCCTGTAGGTCAATCATAAATAATAAAATATTCGGAGCTTATCAAATTCTGACGATATTTTTTATATGTACTCAGCATCCCTGAAGGTGATTGATCTCTCAATTAACTCCTTTATCGCTGTCATATAAACTTCCAATCCACGGGCAAGGATATCATTGTGATTCGCACCGGGAATCATCAGAAGCTTCTTATTCTCATCGGATGACTTATTGAACAGATGCCTTCCGTCCGAAAAGGGAATGATATGGTCAAATTCAGCGTGAATGATCAGAGTAGGTTTTGAAAAACTCTCTATTTTGCTGTAATTGTTAAACCCTTCATCTTCAGCGAGTCCAAGTAGATCGGTGTTGATTCCCAATAATTGCAGCAGGGGAACAGCAAATGCAAATCCACTTTCAATTATCAATCCGTCAATTTCATCAGCGTAGTTGGAGACAATCTCTAAAGCAGAAGCGCTACCTAATGATCGCCCCATAATGACAACTGCCCCCGTGTATTGCTGCTTTGCCAGATAATCCTTTATAAATTTAAAAATAATATGACAATCCGACATCATATTGGATACTGTGGGCGAACCGGATGACTTTCCATAACCACGGTAATCTACGGGAATAAAATTGACATTCATGCGGTAAAACAACGCGGCAATGTCATGATAATCCGCAACAATTTCCCCATTTCCATGAAAAAAGATCAGGTTTGGAGAGTTTTTATTACTAAAATAAAACCTGCCTCCTATACTAACCTGTTCCTCCACTGGGATCTGTAATTCCGTATAGGATAAATCATTTGAGTCTCCTATGGTTTCTTGTCTCGGGTGAAACAAAAACCTTGTTACTTCGGGCAGATCAAACAGCCTGTACTTGGAGTCTTTTTCAACCATCGGTCCTCCTGACTTTATTGAATGATGATTTTGATAGTTTCTTTACATAGACCACAGCGTTACTTTGGCCGGTTCTGTCTTTTGCCTTTTTCAACGATTCTTTCCTTGATATCCATCCTGTCTGATTTTGGTTTCGGTTTTAGGATGATTACCGGTACGAGTTCTCTTCCAACCTGATAAACAGTATCTACATTCTGCATCAATACCTTGTCAGGATTTGCAGGGTCCAGGTCGGGAGCTTCTTTTAGTGAGCCATCCAGATATTTGATAATATACAATTTACACCTCCGGGTTTTAAATTTAACAATAGTTCGATCCATGAATGGAGACAGGTTCAATTCAAGAATCTCGCTTTCTGACAGTTGTTTACAGGGATAGAAGTTACAGACCGGGCACATCATGAAAGATTCATTTTGACCTTTCCTCTGGCAATTGATTGCGCGATCTATTCTAAACGTTTCTGGTTTTTCCGAATTCAAAGTATTTTTAATAGATAAATTATAGGTTTCTTTCTCACAATTAAGCAAAATAGAATCGTTTGTCTACTCAAACCTCATGCTGCTATAGCGTTATCACATGATTTCAGCCCATTCGATCAAAGTTTGGAGTGACGGAGTTCACTACTGATAGTCTCGTGCCTCACCAAGCCGGAATCCAGGTTTTTAAATTTTTGGTTAAATCCCATGGATGCCGGATCAAGTCCCATAAGCATTTACTTAAGGACTTTTTGATACAAAATACAAGTTTCCTGAACGGTAGGGCGGCCCTACGTGGCCGCCTTTGAGTACATGTTGGCGGGGATGTAACCCCGCCCTACCATATTCCCTGCTCTTGGCAAAATGTACTTATTTTAAGCGGCTATGGGATACGGCATGACAGCGATTCAGAATTTCTATGGTTTTTCGATCATTGAGTTAAAAACCTTAAATTGAACATTATAATACTTTTCGAAGTGGACTCATAACTGATATTTTTACACTTGATCTGTTCCTTTTGAATTCACCCCGTAGCGCAAGGAAGATCATGCTTTCAAGTAGTGAAATTTCATTCCGGTATTTGATTTACAAGCTATAAGGACTTCACAATACGAGTATTTAAATGGATAATAAGGGAATTAACAAGAAACATGGTCTTCAATTAAAACCCGAATATGATGCCCTACTCAAAACCAATCGTCTGTTTAGCTCCAATGGATGGGATTACGGACATGGCTTACCGTCGTATTGTCAGAAAGCTTAACCCGGAAGTCGTTCTATTCAGCGAGTTTACCAGTATAAACGGGATTGAACACAGCGAACTGGTTCGCAGCAGACTCGATTTCCACAAGGAGGAGTTACCCTACATTGTTCAACTGTTTGGAAACGAACCCGACCTTTTTGCCAAGACAGTGCAACAATTCCAGGATAGTGGCATAAGTGGTATTGACATTAACATGGGTTGTCCCGCAAAAAAGATAGTAAAATCCAATAGCGGTGGCAGCCTGATGAAAGACATCGACCTGGCATGCAAAATAGTCGACGCTTGCTGCAGGGCAAACAAGATTCCAATTTCTATAAAAACCCGATTGGGATGGGATAGTCCCGACCAGCTGATAACTTTCGTAAAAGCATTGATAGCAGCAGGGGTTTCAATGGTAACCATTCATGGGCGTACTTATAAACAGGGATTTAAGGGCAGAGCCAATTGGGAACCTATCTACGACTTAAAAAAAGCAATCAGTGTTCCTGTTATTGGTAATGGTGATCTGAAAGGAACCGAAGATGCGCTGGAAAAGTTGAAGGATCTGGATGGCTACATGATCGGAAGAGCAGCGCTGGGTAATCCGTGGGTGTTCTGGTCACAAAGCAAAAGAGATCAAGTAACCCTGCAGGACAAAATTGATATTATGGTTCAGCATTTCCAACTGCTTCGGGAATATAAAAACGAAAAGAGATCACTGATAGAGTTTAGAAAACACATCTCCGGTTATATCACCGGATTTCAGGATGCAAAATCCTGTCGTTCACTATTAATGCACAGTACATGTGAAAAAGACTTTGTTCAAAACGCCATGTCCATCGCTTAATAAAAACCACTGTAAAACTTAATATATTCTACTTATGGTTGAATCCGATATTTATACTTTGAGAGGCGTTTCCTCCAATAAAAGTGAAGTACATTCTGCAATTCAAAACCTGGATGCAGGACTCTTCGCCGGAACTTTTTGCAAGGTCTTGCCGGATACCCTGACCAATGACCCCGCATACTGTCTTTTAATGCACGCGGACGGTGCCGGAACAAAATCATCCCTGGCATATCTTTACTGGAAAGAAACCGGGGATATTTCTGTTTTCGAAGACATCGCCATGGATTCCCTGGTGATGAATATAGATGACCTGGCCTGTGTCGGAGCTGTAGATCGCTATCTATTGTCCAATGCCATTGGAAGAAATAAGTTCCGTATTCCGGGTGAAATTATAAAAACCGTAATTGAGGGATTCAGCAACGCCATTGCTGCGTTAGAAAATCATGGTATTAAGATCGACTTTTGCGGAGGCGAAACAGCGGATGTGGGGGATCTGGTTAAAACCATCATTGTGGATAGCACCGTCACTGCCCGCATGAAAAGATGTGAGGTGATTAATCTGGATAACATCAAAGAAGGTGATCGCATCATCGGGTTTGCAAGTTCCGGTAAAGCTGCCTGGGAAAAAGAGTACAACAGCGGAATAGGAAGTAATGGTTTGACCGCAGCCAGGCATGATTGTCTGCATCATGAATACGCCGAGAAATATCCTGAAACCTTTTCATCAAAAATACCTGCTGATCTTGTTTATTGCGGTAAAGGAAGATTGACTGACCCACTCGAAGGCACTCCACTGACCCTTGGTAAAGCTCTTTTATCACCAACAAAGACATATACTCCCCTGATCAATGCGATTCTTTCAAGGCTGCCAGGTTGCGTTCATGGAATTGTTCACTGCACCGGTGGTGGACAAACCAAGTGTTTGAAATTCGGAAAGAAAATACATTATATAAAAAACAACCTGTTTCCTATCCCGCCAATATTTCAATATATTCGACAAGCAAAAGAGATTTCCTTAAAAGAGATGTACCCGGTATTTAATATGGGACATCGATTGGAGATGTTTCTTAATGAAAAACATGTGGATGATATGCTGAAAATAGCCTCAGGTTTTAATATTGAAGCGCAGGTAATTGGTCACTGTGAAAGATCAACAACCGAGGGCAATGAGCTGTCTATTATAGAGGGCAACCAGGTTTTTAACTACTAACAACTCTATAATCATGGATTCAAGTTTAAAAAACAAATTGCTGAAACTGTCCCGACAGGTACTGGAAAACGAACTTAATCATTCCGGACATGATCTGTCGTTTTTTAATATCCCGGAATTTGAAGAGAAAAGGGGGATGTTTGTTACCCTGCACAAACATGGAAATTTGAGGGGATGTATCGGTCGGATTGAAGCCCGGAAATCGATTTTTAAAAATGTAGTTGAGTTGAGCAAAGCTGCTGCCTTTGAAGACCATAGGTTTAAAACCTTAACTAAAAAGGAACTCCCGCAGGTAAAGATTGAAATATCGCTGTTGAGCGTTCCTAAAACAGTTGAGGGATTGACCACTTATGAAAAAATACAGAAGATCAGACCTCAAAAAGATGGAGTTATCATATCCTCAGAACATAAAAACGCTACTTTTTTGCCGCAGGTATGGGAGAGTGTTCCCATAAGAGAAGATTTTATCAGTGAATTGTGCAGAAAAGCCGGGTTAACAAAAGACTATTGGGAGTACAATGACCTGGATATTTCCGTATATCAGGTTGAATGCTTTGAAGAGTAGTGAAAATATCTTCTTTCATGGAACAAAAGACCAAATCTATTTGATTTGACTCTAAATATAGAGTTTTTACCGTAAATATAAATTTTAAAGTAATTCATGACAAGCTCCGACGAATATCTCTTAATCAAGGCTGCTTTTAAGCAACCAGTAGAAAGGACGCCCGTTTGGGTTATGCGACAAGCCGGTCGGTATTTGGCCGAATACAGGGAAGTCAGGGACAAGGCCGGAAGTTTTCTTAGTCTTTGCTATAATCCTGAACTTGCAGCAGAAGTTTCTGTTCAGCCTCTGGATATCATCGGGGTTGATGCTGTCATCATGTTCTCCGATATCCTCACACCCCTGGTGGGAATGGGAGTTGAACTTGATTTTATGCCTGGGCCTGTACTGGCAAATCCCATTAAAAACCAACGGGATATTGATCATTTACATCCGCTGATTCCGGAAAAATCGACCTCTTATGTAGGAGAAATTCTTCGGCTAATTCGTCAGCAGATATCAGGCAGGGCGCCGGTAATCGGTTTTGCAGGTGCCCCGTTCACGTTGGCCTGCTACATGATTGAAGGAGGAAATTCAAAGCTGTTCAGCAAGACAATTAAATTCTTTTTTAATGAGCAAAAACTCGCCCATCAGTTGATGGAAAAGTTGACGACAATGACAATCGAGTACCTGAACTACCAGATAGAGAACGGAGCCCAGATGGTGCAGTTATTTGATACCTGGGCCGGTATCCTCTCGCCTGACGATTATAAATCTTTTGTGTTTCCTTATGTATCCAGGATTTTTGAAAGCCTTAATGGCACCGGCGTTGTCCCCAAGGTTTATTATATTAACGGCAGCAATCACCTCCTGGAGATCATGTCTGGCACAGGAGCTGATGTTATTGGGTTGGACTGGAAATGTGATATTCAAACCGTGAAACAACAAATAGGGCATAAAGTAGCCTTGCAAGGAAATCTGGATCCAAATGTTCTTTTCTGCAACCCGGAGATTATAAAGGAAAAAGTACTTGAAATCCTGACCAAGTTCGGATCAGAGTCTGGACATATCTTTAATCTTGGACACGGAATAGATAAAAACGTAAATCCGGAACATCTCAAAGAGATGGTAAAAGCGGTCAAGGAGAACTCAAAGAGAGATTGCTAAAATACCCGGTTAGCCCTCGGCAGTCGTGTTTTTTAAAACAAGAGATACAAAAATTTATAATTTATTCAATAGTGAGACTTATGCTGAAACTTGGAGAGATATTCTTTAAACTTCGTGATTACACCCCCATTCCGTTTGTTATAGTGGTGATCATTTATTCCTCAGTGAATCTGCAAAGCCTTGTCGTCGGTATCTTATTGACGGTTTTTGGTGAAACAATCAGAATGTTGGGGGTTGCTCATATTGGTGGAGTTAGTCGAACGAGAACCTACAGTACCGGACAAAAGCTTATTACCAACGGACTATTTGGTCATGTTAGAAATCCACTTTATATTGGGAATTTTTTTCTGAGTTTGGGAATTGTAGTTGCTTCCAATGTAAATATCTATTTTTCCATTCTGTTTGTAGCATTCTTCTTTCTGCAGTACTTCCTGATAGTTAATTGGGAAGAGAACAACCTCCTGAATACATTTGGAAAAGAGTTTGAAGAGTATAAAAGTAAAGTGCCCCGTTGGATTCCAAGTATCTTCAAAAAAACTAACTCTGATGCCAAAACAACACCGGATTTTAAAAAAGCTTTTAAATCAGAAAGAAGTACACTTCTTGCGGTCATTGTTCTTTATCTCATTGTTCTTTGGAGAAGCCATTGGCTGGATGGACTTTTAAATATGATTGTCAACATCATGTCGTAAACTACCATGAAACATATAGTTATTATCCCTGCCAGGCTCGGATCTTCAAGACTTCATGCCAAACCACTGTTATTGATCGACGGTAAAACCATGATCGAACATACCGTTGAAAGGGTATTGGCAGGGGGTATCCATCCTGTTGCAGTCGCATCGGATTCCAACCTGATTCTGGATAAAATATCCCATTTGCAGGGAGTAATTCCTGTCATGACTTCTCCTGATCATACCTGCGGCACTGAAAGAGTCCTGGAAGCCTATGAGACTATCTCAAAAGAGCAGGGGGAATTTGACTATATCATCAATGTACAGGGCGACGAACCCTTTATTAGTCCGGCTCTGATCAGTGAACTTCCTATTGAATTGGAGAAACGAAAGGATCTTGCAGAATACTGGACGACCGTTACAGAGATTCAGGATTTTGAAAGGACTGATCGTAACGTGGCCAAAGTGGTTCTTGATCTGAACCAGAACGCCTTGATTTTTACCCGGGATGATATTCAATCCGCTTATAAACACACTTCGGTTTATATTTATACGCCCAAATTCTTAAAGATTTTCTGCAATCTTCCACAATCTCCACTGGAAAAAGCCTATTCCCTGGAACAGATGAGAGCATTGGATAACGGATATAATCTCAATTGTATTCCTTTGCCGTATGATGCCATATCCATCAATACCGTCGAAGACCTTCAAAAAGCAAAGGTTGAGGAATATAAATTGTATAAAACCGGTGAATCTGTTTAACCCTATAATCTGTTTGATATGTGGCCATTATTGTATAATTTTCTATTCTTTCCTCTAATTAGAATACTTGCTTATCTGTTTTCATTTAGAAATACAAAAATCCGGGAGAGCCTCAACGGAAAGCGGGGGCTTTGGAAAAGACTTGAGTCTCATCTGTTAAAAAGGGATATGACTGGGAAACTCATCTGGTTCCATGTTCCCAGTGCCGGTGAATTTCTTCAGGCGCAACCTCTCCTTGAGCTGTTTCTAAACAACGACTATGACTGCGTTGTTACCTATAATTCAGTGTCAGCCGAAAAATGGATCCATAAAAGCAAAATAAACGCAAAAAAGGAACCGCTGTTTTTGGATTACATTCCGTTTGATACCAAGCGCTCTATCAGGCGTTGGATTCAAACTGTCAAACCATCGGTATTGGTTTTTGTGAAGTTTGATTTATGGCCTAATTTAATCTGGCAAACATCAAAGGCAAATATCCCGATCTACTTGATTTCTGCGACATTGCACGCAAAAACAAAGCGATATAGTTCTGCCATTGGGAGGTCCCTTTATGGCGATCTCTATTCCCGTTTTAAGTTAATTTTGACTGTCACCGAAGATGATAAAAGAAGATTCCTGGAGACTAATGCCGGATTGAATGTTGAGGCTTTCGGTGACACCCGATTTGATAGCGTCATCAGTCGCCGAGACAAACAGATTCCTCCCGACTTCCCCGCATATGTTCAAAAGAAACGTGTGTTCATTGTCGGTAGCTGCTGGCCGCCTGATGAGAAATGCATTTTTCCGGTTCTGAAAGAAGCGTTGGCCAAATACCCGGATCTGATGCTGATAATCGCTCCTCACGAGCCAACGTCGGAGCACTTGAAGGACAGTGAAGACTTTTTCAAAGATGAGAAATTGGTTCGATTGTCTGCTTTAAATGCCAATTCTAAGGTTGAATTTAATGTCGTATTAGTCGACTCAGTGGGCGTTTTATCTTCCATATATAAGGTTGGAGACTTCGCCTATGTCGGCGGAGGATTTACAACCGGAGTTCACAATGTCATGGAGCCCTGTGCCTTTGGACTTCCTGTCTTTTTCGGTCCATTTCATTATAATTCTCCGGAAGCTCTGCAACTGGTCAGTGATCAGTTGGCATTCCCGGTAAACAATTCTGAAGATTTTAAACCTGGTTTGGAGCGATTACTGTCGAATCCGGATAAAGCCCGTCAACTCGGTCAAAAAGCGAGGCAGTTTATTGAATCCCAGGCCGGAGCTTCAGAAAAATGCTTTCAAATAATATCACGCGAAATCAATGAGAATTAAGTTCGATACCCAACCCAAATATATACAGATTGAAACCACTATTATCTGCAATGCATCCTGCTGGTTTTGTCCGCAAAAAAAAGCGACGCGAACGCCCAAAAAGATGGAGGACAGGGTCTGGAAGAAGATTATCGATGACACCAGGGGATTGGGAATCACCTACAGACCGTTCCTCCTCAATGAACCGTTTGTAGACAGAAGGATGCCGGAAATCGTCCGCTATATAAAACAGGATTCTACTGCCAAAGTTGAATTCAATTCCAATGGAGAAGCCCTCACTCCCGAGCGCACGGATGAAATCATAGATGCCGGCGTTGATATGATTAAATTCAGTGTGGATGGGATTCGCAAAGAGACATTTGATGAGTCCAGGGGCATTAGCTATGACAAAGTCTACACAAATGTAAAATACTTCATCAAAGCAGCCAATGAGTCAAAAAGAGACATTAAATCAGTCGTTCGCATGATTCAATTGCCTGGAACCGAAGAGGAGCAGATCGAATACAAAAAGTACTGGGAATCCCAAAACCCAACAGCTGTGGAGTTCACACAATTGTATAACTATCCCTGGGAAGATCAGACGGAATCCCTGAAACGACCTTGTATCAAAATCATTGATGAGATGTTCTTTTATGTAAACGGACAAGTAACCTTATGCTGTTGGGATACGATGGAGCGCGGTGTTGTTGGCGATGTTAATCAACAGAGTGCTTTGGATATCTGGAACGGTGAAAAAATGAATCGCTATCGAGAGTTGCTGGATGAGGGAAAACGCTGTGAAATCCGTTTATGCAGCCGATGCGACGCCTATAAGAATCTGGATTTTGAATCATATTTTAAAAAACGAAACTGGTAATCTTAACCATGAAACAAGCGGAAATCATCAACTATTGCAATCAATTGCTTGACATTGCTGTTCACAAAGACTTTTGTCCCAATGGGTTGCAGGTAGAGGGGGACCAGAGAGAGGTTAAAAGAATCGCCATCGGCGTTTCCATCACGCTGGAATTGATAGAAAAAGCGATTAAAGACAGCGCAGATATGATTATCACCCACCATGGTATGATCTGGGATAAAGATCCTAGGATAATCAGCGGGCCGTTTCGGAAAAAGATAAAACTTTTGCTGGATAATGGATTGGCTGCGGCAGCTTATCATCTTCCCCTGGATTACCACCTGGAACTGGGAAACAACGTGCAACTTGCCAGAGTACTCCAGCTGTCAGACATAAAAACCATCCCTGAAAATGCGGACTTTGCAGAAGCCATCATTGGTAAAACAGTCGAGTCATCCATCGAAGATTTTTCAGATTTTGTTTCAGAACAATTGATTAGACCTCCGATTGTACTACCATTTGGTAAAAAGCGGATATCCAAGGTGGTGATTATTACCGGTGGAGCTCAAAATTATTTCATGACAGCAGTGGAAAACGGGGCTGATTGTTTTATCACCGGGGAAGCATCGGAGAAAAACTATGCCATGAGCCAGGAGTATGGTGTCCATTTTATAAGTGCTGGACATTATGCGACTGAAAAATATGGAATTTTGGCGTTAGGAGAGCATCTTTCCGAGAAATTTGGTATCGACAGTAATTTTATTGAAATCGATAATCCTATTTAACGCCTGCTATAAAACTCTATTTTTTAAATCATTTTTAATCTCTTCAAGGAGATCATCACTATTCTTAACAATAATTTCTATCTGTTCCTTGGAAATATCATCATAGTGAATTCCGCCAACTACAAGCAGTTCTCCTTCAATTGCCTGTTGTAACTCTCTTATTGCCTTATCCACTATGACATCATCCCGATGCGTCGGGTAAGTATATCGATAGGTAGTTTCATCTCCCTGTTTTTTTGTATGAGATAACGACCCGATATGGGAAGCCCCTCCACTAATAATGATGGTGAGATCTTGCCCCAGGCAGACGAGCAAATACTCAACGTGAGTTTTGTCTTCTATCCTTCCCTTGGAATAGCATTTTGTTTTTTTTAACATATTATTCATGCCTGTTTTAGCAAATTACGCAGGTTCAATGTAGGAATTTGATTTTCATCCTTTTTATATGATAGTATACTCAAAACACACCAACACACTTATGATCTAACCGTGACATTAGTTTTTGTCAAAATCACAAGTTTTTAGACAGGATATTAACCGACTAAGAATAGTTAACACTCCAGGAGGATCAATTGACATCTGATATTGTAAAAGTAATTTCAAAAAACAAAGAATTACAGAAGTATACGGAGTCGAACCGATTAATTGACGAAGCTGTTCCTTACATTGGCCAGCCAAAACAACATGAATCCGAACCGGATAAAATATACCTGCGTCTGAATCCCCTGTCCAGCAACGGCGCGATCCTCGAATTTAAAACAGATGACATCGTTTTTGCTGAAAACGTTAAAACAGTTTCGCAAAAAGAAGGTGTGGCATTCCAGATTGTCAAGATCTGGATTCGCAAAGGAAGCATCGGTATAAAGCTTGAGCCATTCTCTGTCCAGGATTTCTCAAGTGTCTTGGGAAAAGACTTTGAGTAAGACTCAATCCAGAATCCTGCGTTTATAGTACAGATTCAAGTACTGACTCGGAAGAATATTTTCGGGTCTCAGATTTTCCAGGTGCTGTTTATCTGTCTGCGACAACTGATCATAAAGCGCAGATTCATTCTTTCTGAGAAAGGTTGAGAGCAGCTTCCTGCGCAAATTGAAAGCTCGTTGCACAAATTTGAAAAAACCCTCCTCGTCCCTTAACACAATATCCTTTGTTTCCAACTGAATTACAGCAGAATCAACTTTTGGTTCCGGAATAAAGCAAGTAGGCGGCACCTTAAAAAGCAGTCGGGAACTAAAAACCAGGGTTGAGATAACAGAAAGAACACCATAATCTTTCAGCTTTTTCCCTTCTCCGTTGTGACAAAGCCTCTCAGCAACCTCTTTTTGAACCATCACCGTTATGGATTTTAACTGATCCCTCCATCTAATAAACTTAAAAAACAATGGCGTTGAGATATTGTAAGGCAGATTGGCAATGATTTTATTGGCTTTGGTCTTGCTCAATATTTCATCCCAATCAATCTGCAAAATGTCTGCAGTAATTATTTCAAAATTTGAATGCTTGGAAAACTCTTTCTGTAAGTCGCCTGCAAGGTCTCTGTCGATTTCAATTACTGAAATCATCGCCCCACTTTCAAGGAGTTTTCTGGTCAGAGCCCCACGACCAGGTCCTATCTCAATAATATGATCATCGGGACAGATATTGGCTGCCGATACGATGTTATTGAGAACATTGTTATCCTGCAAAAAATGTTGGCCAAATCTCTTTCTGGCGTACGGTCGGCGATGAATCATGTTTATTGGGTGTCTTTATCGGGTATATTGCTTGACATAAAACGACTGAAAGAGGCCTTCAATCGCTTGTCTTTAATGATTTCTGCAGTTTGCGCTGCCTCGTTTTTTATTGGCTTGATTTTGATGGGAACCTGCTCTTTTGATTCCGGTTGAGCAACCTGTTTTTGCTTTATGAGGGATTTTTCCTTTACCTTAAATACAACTTTTCTGACGATACCTTCTCCACAAATCTCCGGTGATGCAATCAGGTCAATTATATTTTTTTCAAAGTATTTCAAATGATGGGAATAAGCGGCATCCTCCACCATAACGATCAGTGTTTTCTTAACCAACTTTGCTGGAGAGGTTTTGCCAGCTAAGGGCTTCCCGACAATGACTTCCCAATACTTGTGAATCTTTGTGAAATAGAGAACGGATTGCAGTTTGTTTTCTACCAATACGTTTTCAACGGCTTTTTCCAGTTTTGTAAATTGGTTGCCATCTTCTGAATAACTCATCACCCCCCGTCTAAAACTTGTGGAGCTTCCATTCTGGAAATACTGGCAAACTTAGTGTATTTTCCTGCGAAAACAAGTTCGATGACACCGGTAGGACCATTTCTATGCTTGGCAATGATGATTTCTGCAATTCCCTGCTTTTCCGTTTCTTCGTTATAGACCTCATCCCGATAAATAAAGAGGATTATATCAGCATCTTGCTCAATGGAACCGGATTCCCTTAAATCTGAAAGCTGTGGATGCTTATCACTCCTGTTTTCCAAAGCCCTGTTTAACTGTGACAGAGCAATGACCGGAATATTCAGTTCTTTTGCAACTCCCTTGAATGAACGTGAGATTTCGGCAATCTCCTGTTCCCGTGAGTTTGTTTTTTTGTTTCCCTGCATTAACTGCAAATAGTCAACAATAACAAGCGATACTCCGTTTTCCAGCTCCTTGTTCAGTTGTTTGCAGATGGTAATCACCTCATATGGAGTAATGGCAGAGGTGTCATTTATATAAATCGGTGCAATGGAAAGCTTATCCGTTGCCATGGCAAGTTTATCCCAATCTTCCTGATCGAGGTTACCGGTTCTCATCTTCTTGCTGTCAATCCTTGATTCTGCAGTCAGCATCCGCATGGCCAATTGTTCTTTGGACATCTCCAGGCTGAAAATTATAACAGCCCCTTTTTCCCCGGAATGAGTTGCAATATAGGTTCCTATATTCAAGGCCAATGCGGTTTTACCCATGGATGGTCTGGCCGCGATAATAATCAGATCAGATGCCTGCAAACCCGAAGTAAGTCTGTCGAGATCCATAAAACCGGTTGCCAACCCGGTGATTTCACTCTTGCTCTCTGAGATCTCCTCAAGACGATTGAAGTTTGTTGCCAGGATATCTTTGATATGACTGTAACTCTTTGTCGATGATCGGGTGGCTATCTCGGTAATTTTGTTCTCGGCTTCCGCTAACAGTTCAGCAATGCCTTGCTGGGGATCTCGACTTTTTCTTCCAATGTCGGAAGTTGTGGTGATTAAGTCCCGTAATAAAGAGTGCTCCTGAATGATTTTGGCGTAATAAACAATATTACCGGAACTGGGAACACAATCCACCAATTCTGCCAGATAAGGATATCCGCCTATATCTTCCAGCTTGCCGAACTCTTTTAACTGATCTCCAAGAAGAATCTCATCAATGGGCTGGTTGGCTTCAACCAGTTCCAGCATGGCGCGATAGATATGACGATGGGCTTCAGCGTGAAATGAATTCGGAGTTAGGATGCCGGCAATTTCGTTAATGGTGTTGTTATTTAGAATAACAGCACCCAAAACTGCCTGTTCTGCTTCAAAATCATGAGGGATCGTTAAAACCGATTTGTTTTCAACTGCCATTGTTTATCAATTCATCGAAGGGATGTCTGATGTTCTAGTTTTTTTTGCCAAAGTGTAAGGTTATATAAATCCCTGTCGGATCTCAACTGATTTATTAAAAATCTAACGACGGAAAATCTAACCCACTGCAAATGCATGATGAAAAATAATAGTGCTGATTCCCGGCATTATATCTAAACCAAACCTTCCAATTTGGCCAAAACATCACACATGACTTCATCCGCTCCACCACCAACCGATAATACTCTGACATCACGATAATACCGGGATATCAACATTTCATTCATAAACCCCATTCCCCCAAACATCTGCAAGCATCCACTGATGACCGATTGTAACAATCTCGCTCCCTTCAGTTTTCCCATGGTAATTTCCCTGGTTGCATCCAGATTTGCCTGTTTCATGCGAACAATATGATAAGTCAACTGTTTCATACATTCAATTTCCGTCATCCACTCAACCAGTCTGTGCTGCAAAACCTGTTTCTTTGACAGGGGTTTCCCGAACACAACCCGTTCTTTGATATACTCCACCGTCATGTCGATAACATCTTTAGCAGCTATATAGGTTAGGGGAAGACAGGCAAAACGTTCATGCTGAAACTGTCTCATCTGGTAGATGAACCCTTCCCCCTCTTTACCAATCAAATTCTCTGCGGGAATTTTCATATCATCAAAAAACAACTCGGCGGTATCGCTGCTTTTCATTCCAAGCTTATCCAGTTTTTTGCTGACCTTGAATCCGGGAAGGCTTGTCGGTACAACAAACAGACTGAAACTGTGATACCCCTGCTCTTCGCTGGTTCTCGCCAGCAAAGTCAGAAAATCAGCCTGGGTGCCGTTGGTAATAAAAGTTTTTGAGCCATTTATTATATAGGAGTCTCCCTCTCTTACAGCTCGCGTTTGAAGAGCACTAACATCAGATCCGGCTCCAGGCTCCGTAACTGCAATTGAGCTTACCATATCGCCTGCAATAGCCGGCTTAAGATAGGTATCTTTTAGATATTCACTTCCAAATTCATCAATGGCAGGGGTAGCCATATGAGTTTGTACACCGATTGCAATCGGCAATCCCAATCCTTTGATATGGGCCAGCTCTTCCATTAAAACCAGCTCATACCAAAAATCCAAACCTTGTCCTCCATATTTCGGATCGTATCTGATACCCAGAAAACCAAGATCACCCATTTTTTTAAACAAAGCATGCAGATTGGTTTCCCCCTTCTCTTCCCACTCATCAACGTAAGGATTGATCTCCTTTTTAACAAAATCCCTGACCGATTTCCTCACCAATTCATGATCTTTGGTAAAATACAACTCATCAGCCTTTTTCAGTTTCATAACCGTTTCTCCTTAACAATAATCATTTGAGATTGCCTTCCGGATCTATCCTATTCCTCAATATCTGTAATTCTTCTTTAGAAGGCGGTTTTGTCTGTTGAATCCTGTCTGGTATTTCAGGTTTGAATCCTGTGTTTTTTATAACATCTTCAACGGATACTCCGGGATGTAGAGAAAACAATCTCATTTTGCGGGTCTCTGGAGAGAAATCAAAAATACATAAGGGCGTCACACAATATCGGGGACCGTTGCCCGGCAGGCTGTATGACTTTCTTAATCCTTTGCTTCCATCCCCAAATCCCAATGCGCTGACAATACTGCACTTCTCAACAAATACTCTGGGGGTATGGTGTTCCGTTACGATGTAATATCTTTTGGCAACAGCCGCCAATGTTGTCGTTCCTATACTTCCCGGGCCCCTGAACTTATAACCTCCCTTTTCATTTTTGATTCCGATGAGGTTGGTGTTACCAAATTGATCTATCTGGATACCGCTAATAAAAAACACATCCAGCTTATGGAAGCAAAACAATTCAATCGGAAAAAAAGCTGCGCTTTCTGCCCACTGAATTGGACTATAATCGCAAAAAAACTTAAGCGGGGTTGCATCATCCGCCTCTTTTAGATTGACGGAAAACGCTCCCATCCCCATGGAAATATTGGGAGCATGGGTGAAACGGGATAATAAAACTGCCGCTCTCGGAATCGGAAAATTCGCTCCAACCACCACCTTTTCCCCATCCTTGATATCCCTTGATAGACAACATGCCATCAATTCCTTGATTGAGTATTTCTCCATAATCACCCCAATTTCTAAAATTCATCCAATGAAAACAATCTTCTAATTCCAACCTGTTCCAGATATTCAAAATGCTCCCGGGGTTTGTCTATGTATTTTTCTTTAAATTCAATCCATCCACTATCTTCTCCTTTTGTTGCTGCATATGCCAACAAACCGTATTCGCCTAAGAACTGTTCATCCTCACGATAAAACCCATGACTGGAAAAAGGATGTGATCCGAAAGGGGCTTTTAGAACATAATCCGCCCGATAAGCGGTTTTAAAGGGATCTTTCCGTATAAACTCGGTTGGGACAATCTTCTCAACCGAAGTAATGGTTACATCGGCAGCGCGAGACATCAACACATCCAGATAGGAATTACCGGAATATTGAACGTTTCCACGCTCATCCGCCTGAGAGGCATGGGTAATGGCAATATCAATCCGTTTTGCGGGCACAGCCAACAATTTCTCTTTTTTGATGGGATCGGTAAATTCCTTTAAATCAGGATTTAGTACAGGCAGATCCGTTCCCAATCCACCTCGTACCGGAAAAAATGGCAGGTCGAACGCACTCGCCTGAAGCTGTGCGGCCAGGATTATCTCGTCGCACTCCCACAGTTCCAATTTGCCATTTTCCATAGCAGATTTAAAAAAGGGACCGATGGGGGCAACCGACTCGGCACCGACATAGGCCGCTGCAAGCTTTTTTACGCATCCACAGCCGATTAGAATATCAACTTCAAAAGACGCTGACAGGCTTCCAATAATCATCAGGTTTTTTATCTTCCGTTTTGCTATTCCCCGAAGAATACTCATGGGGTGATGGGAAGTTATAAAACCGCCGATGGCGATGGTCATATCATCTTTGATCAGATCCAACGCTTCTTCTTCACTGATCAGAGTCTTTCCATTTTTCAAAACCATATCCTTTTTAGTTTTTCCTTGTGTGGAACTATAATTTAATAGGAGGAAGACAAACGTATGATTTATTGGCTATATTACAAACAGGTTAGTTTTACTAACTTATCTGTAAAAGGTCAATATTTTTGAAAACAAAACAGAGATTTGGAGAGATATTTAAGCAGAGGCTTGCTGTCAGTATCACGATAAAAAATTCGTTATATCTTCACACGGCTTTAATCTTGAGATAACCCAATCATTCCTGAATTAGGCCACAGACTGTGAAGCCTGAATGACAAGCTGGGGATTCTTACGAAAGTGTTGAATGATTTGAAATGCGATTTAGTCTGATTGTTTTAGACATTGTCTTTTGAATTTATGAATGTTTTTCTGTAGAGTTCAAGAATTCCGACATTATTGACTCCCATGCAAACCTTCAATTTTGGGATACCTGACCAATCAGTTTTACCATATTTATTCTGGTCTCTGTTCATAATAGTCTTTCCACAAGCAATGCCTTCGGTTACAACTCTCACTTCACCCTCTTCGATAGAAAACAGATTGGGATCCATCAGATATGCGATAGTAGAGGGATCATGGGTATAAATCCCGTCTACTCCGTACTGTCGATGAAAATCTAGATAGAATCCTGAAATATCGTGCAGGAAGCTTCCCGCAAAACTGGATTCGTTGTGGACCTCTTTCAGATAAGATTCGGTCATAACAATTTGATGACTGACATCCAGTCCGATCATGGTAACCGGCCAGTCACTGGTTACTACAATATCAGCGGCATGGGGATCACTGATCATATTTGCTTCCGCAGCAGGATTCACATTGCCGTTCGCTGTTACGGCTCCTCCCATAAATATCACCTCTTTGACATTCTGTTTGATAGCGGGTTCCTTTTTCAAAGCCAAAGCCAGATTAGTCAAGGGACCAATAGCTACAAGACTGATTTCATTGGGATGATTCATGATCTGTTCAATAATAAAATCAGCGGCTGAAATATCCAACGACTTTGATGTCGGTTTGCCCAGAAGGACATCACCAAAACCATTCTTACCGTGAACGTAATCGGGATACTCACGCAGATCCTGAACCAAAGGCCTTCTTGCCCCCATTGCCACCGGGATATCTGCACCCATCATTTCCACCAGACGCAATGCATTTTCTGTTGCATGTTCGACGGAAACATTACCAAAAATAGTTGTCAGACCAACGATCTCAATTGAAGGAACCAGCCAGGCAAATAAAATGGCCATGGCATCATCTATTCCGGGATCAGTATCTATAATAACTTTTGTAGCCATTTTATTTGCTTGTTTGAAACGATTAAAAGGATATTGAGCAATACTACTCAAATTTTCTGAACTCAGACGATAGCTGAAAATCGCTGCTGATTAGAAAATGCAAATACAAGAACCTTCAGCGTGTTATCGTTAAATGATTCACGATTGACCAGAAAATAATATGCTTTTATAGGGCGAAAGAAAAGGACAAATGTCCGAAATTGCCATCAATTTCAGATAAGGGAAAAGGTCTTGAAAAAGCGGGATTTAGCTGATCGGAAACCTGAATCCCGACCAGCTTATTGATTAAAGACCCATTGCCTGCGCAATAATGGTTTTCATGATCTCCGTGGTACCTGCGAATATGGTTGTGATTCTTAAATCTCTGAAATGTTCAGCGATATGATTGCTCTCCAATGCTCCGTATTCACCAAAAAGATCCATTAAGCGATCAACTAATTGATTGGCCATCTCGGAACTTGAATACTTGATCATCATTGTCTCGGCAATAATGTTTTCACCTTCCATATGACCTTTAATCACTTGGTCTAGCAATGCACGGTTCAGTTTTGTTTCCGTTGCCAGTTCTGCCAGGGTAAATTTAACAGCCTGTTGTTTGGAGAGCGGTTTGCCATCCACCTCATTGGTTTTGCAGAATTCAACAGCTTTTTCCAACAGGAATTCAGCAGCTTTTACATTGCTGATTGCACTTACCAGTCTTTCCTGCTGGAGCTTCTGCATCAACATGATGAATCCGCCCCCTTTTTCTCCCAGCATGTTCTCTTTTGGAATCCGACAATCGGAAAAAAAGAGTTCTGCTGTATCCTGAGCGTACATTCCCATTTTTTCCAGGTGCCTGCCCCGGGTAAAACCAGGAGTTCCATCCTCTACCAAATAGAGAGAAAGCGCATTATGTTTGCTCTCAACCCCCGGATCTTTTGCTGCGACTATTACCAGGTCACAATTGATACCGTTTGATATGAAGGTTTTGGAACCATTGATGATAACCTCATCTCCCTCTTCGACCGCAGTTGTTTCAATTGAGGCAACATCACTTCCTGCAGCCGGTTCTGTCATCGCCACTGCTGTTATAATATCGCCGGAGACACAACCCGGAAGAAATTTCTTTTTGATGGCTTCCGTGCCAAAGGCTTCGATGTAAGGAACGATAATATCACTATGCAATCCGGCAGCGAGCCCGGTTTGCCCTGAGGTGATCATCTCTTCCGATACAATCACCGAGTATAAAAAATCCAGCCCTGGTCCACCGTACTCTTTGGCAACAGCAGTTGACAGGAATCCTTTCTCACCCATCTTTCGCCAGTCTTCCTTGGGAACGATTTTATCTTTTTCCCATTTGGCGGCGTTCGGTTTAATCTCTTTTTCTATATGGTCTATTAGTCGTTGTCGAAACCGTTCATGCTCTTCTGTATAGTTTAAAATTCCCATATTAACTCCTTTTAATTCAATCAGCTATTTAATCTTTCCGATTACAGCACTGGCAACAATATCCTTTTGAACATCTCTTGCTCCGTCTCGGAGTTCAATAATCTTTGCATCTCGGTAAAATCGCTCGACTTCATACTCTGTCATGTAGCCATATCCGCCGTAGAGCTGTATTGTTTGTGCCCCAACTTCCATCGCTGTTCGTGCCGCGGTCATTTTAGCCATTGAGCATAATGAACTGTCGCTTTTCTTTTTGTCTCTCAACCAGGCTGCCTTATGAATGATTAGCCTGGACAATTCGATCTTTGTAGCCATATCGGCCACCTTGTGTTGAGTCACCTGGAAACTTGCCAGTTTTTTCCCGAACTGCTCCCTTCCTTTGATATAATCCAGCATGCGGTCAAAAGATGCGAGCGCATTGCCCAAGGCCATTGAAGCCGCTATTATTCTACTGTCGTCCAGAAAAGCAAGCATCTGGGAATATCCTTTTCCCTCTTTTCCTACCAGTTTATTCTCTGGAACAGAGACATTATCCAGGGTCAGGACGGCTGTTTTAACCATGTTTTCACCAAGCTTCTTTCCGTAAGGCTCGGCTGAAAGTCCAGTGCTATCTGCATCAACCAGTATCATGCTCAGATTATTTTCAATCGAAGCCGAGGTTTGATCTGTTTTGCATAAAACAACATAAACCTCAGCCTGACTTCCATTTATGACATGAGTCTTCCTGCCGTTTAGTACCCACTGACCACCTTTCTTCTCGGCAGTGGTTTGAATGTTTTTGTAATCGCCTCCCCGTTGGGTTTCGGAAAAGGCACCACCGGACAATATTTCTCCCTCGGCAATTCGGGGCAAATAGGATGCTTTTAATTCTTCGGAGCCAAATTTTTCGATGCATTCCGAAGCAAATGAGGCTTGTGCGACTGCAACTCCGATGCTTGGATCATTTCGACACAACTCTTCAATAATTAAAGAATTTTCGAATAACCCCATCTCACCGCCCGAATATTTTTCAGGAAAATGAATTCCAATGAATCCTAATTCGGCCGCTTTTTTCCAAATGCTGGTTGGAAACTCGTTGTTTTTCTCCAATTCATATGCCAACTCCTTATCAAATTCTCCTTTGGCAAAATCCTTGGCAGCCTTTTGGATCTCTTTCTGCGGTTTTGTTAATTCAAACATGAGCAACTCCCGGATCTTTTGTGAATGTGATTCCAATCGGGAAAAATATGCCTTTTACTGGGCTTATATCCGATTGGAAATACAGGATTTTATGACCGAATCGTTTTTATCCAACTTCTGCAAGACCATTACCCAAAACCAGACGTCCATCCTGTGTTTTTGTCTGGATAATATATTTGCCGGTTTCAGCCTTCCATCCCTCTGTAATCAATGTTTCGCCTGGAAAAACAACACCGGTGAAACGAGCTGCAAATGATTTCAGTTTTGCCGGTTCATTGTCACAAACACCTTCCAGTATTGCTCTACCGGCAAAGCCGTAAGAGCATAAGCCATGCAGAATCGGAACATCAAAGCCACCCAGTTTTGAGAACTCCGGATCAATATGGAGGGGGTTTTTATCGCCACTCAATCTGTATATTGCAGCCTGATTTGTGGATGTTTTATAAGAAATACTGAAATCCGGCTCCTTGCCCTCAGGAGGAACTATTTTCTCGCCTTTTGGTCCTCGATCACCACCGAAATTTCCACCGCTTCTGTCAAAAACAACAGCCTTGTTCTCAAACAAAAGCTCACCGTTCTCGTCACAGCTTTTGATATCAATGTTAAGAACTGCGCCCTTATCCCCTTTGTCATATATAGAGCTACAAACAGCTGAACTGACAAGACTTCCGGATGTGGGAATTGTTTTGTGCAGGATTATCTTCTGCTCGCCATGCAAAACCGTAAACATGTTCAGATTTGCTTCCGTGGCAATCGGAATTAAAGTTGGAAAGAATGGAATAACTGCAAAGGTTGGGTACACCTTAAGATCTTTCTCATATACAAAAGTCAGATCATCTCTGCCAGCGCCTATACCCAATGCATAAAGAATCACAGTGTCCTGATTGTAAACAAATGGTTCGCCTTTGATCTCCTTACCGATGATATCTGTATTTATAGCCATCTTGTCCTCCTGAAACGGTTCGTGTTAAAAACGACGTAAATAAAAATTGTCTGCCTGATAATCCATTGAATAATAGTTCAATATTTCAATGTATAACCTATTTTATCTGGAAACCATCATTAGATTCCATCATATGATGGACTATCCTGCCCATTTTGACCATCCTTTGTCAAGCCAAATTCAATCTTGAACCGGGCAAGCGTATGACGAAATCATGGTAAACCTCTATTGTCGTAAGTGCTCTCTATATGCTTGATTTTATGTAAAATTGAAAAGAGGATTATGAGATGTGAAATTTGCTGCAGCAAGAATGCAACGACGAATCTATTAGAATTTAGCTTCCAAAAGTGAATTTACTCTGATTAAGATTTAAGTTTTATTTCCTTGTTATCTTTGACGGTATTTTAAGAGGATATGGCAACTGAAATTTTAGGGACTGATTGGGGGAACCCGATAACGGGAATCATTTTTGATAAGAGTATTTTACTGAGATCACTCGGAGAATGGTGCAATCAATGGACTTTTGACCAGAGAACTGAGTTTTTGAAGCTGCCAAACAAGAATGTCATCTGAAAGAATTATTTCAACTTGATAGTTCCTTTAAATAATCTAATTCTTTTATTTTCAGAGGTGGAATCACAGTAGCCGATCCACCTCTAAAGAATATTAATTTTGCCAGGTTTTCTAAATCTTTCTGTTGTTATTCCAACATGATAAAGCTCTTTCTTCCACCTTTACGCACACTATAGAATTCAAAGGCTTAATCATTTAACTCTTTTCTAAACGCCTTCGAAGGGAAAAATGTTACTACGTTTCTTTCTGATATTTGGAATTCCTCTTTTGTTTTCGGATTCCGACCAATTCTTGATCTCTTGTGACGAATCTTGAATTGCCCAAATCCTGAAATCAAGATGTCATCGCCATTACCAAAGGTATCCTTGATAATTTTGAGTAACGCTTGAATCATGCTCTTTGATTGCTTAACCTCAATCTTTGTAGAAGTGGAAAGAGTTCGGATAATGTCTTCTTTTATAATTGTCATGGTATGTGCCTCGTGCAGAATATTTAGTACCTTACAAATTATCTTCTGTGTTTTTTGGCAGGAAACAACTTAAGGTACTTATCCAGTTTATCTGGGTTAGGAATTATCAAATTTCTCAATCTTTCTTTCTATCTTAAGTATCCATAAATATCAAGAAAGTATTATCTGATTTAGAGGGCAGGACTATACTTTTATAAAACTATTCTAAATAGTATACTACTCAATATTGTCCTGGTTCAGAATAGAGCCGTGAAAGACATCAATTCGTCACCACTTTCAGATGATTGCCAAATAGTGTAAAAAAGAATAGATTTTCTTCAACCATCTATGGGAACAATCTACCAAAAATCAATCCCATGATAAATTAAAAACAATCAAAATACTCCTGATTTTTATTAACACTTTTTGGTAAGCAACATTGAAAGAACCGGCGACAAAGTGGAGAATCTGAATGAATGAACGAATCGATAAACCTATTCTGTTCCGCTATTTTCCAGGCTTATCCGGCAAGATTGCCTGGATTCAACTGGCTGACTTACCGACACCGGTACAGCGTCTACACCATCTGGACCATGAAGATCTTTGGATCAAACGTGATGATCTGACATCACGCTTGTACGGCGGGAACAAGGTGAGAAAACTCGAATTCGCCCTGGCCGATGCCAAGCGTAAGAATAAAAAACGGGTCATTACTTTCGGTGGTATTGGCACCAACCACGGTCTTGCTACTGCAGTTTTTTGCCGACAATTGGAAATGGATTGCTTGCTACTGCTGTTCAAACAACCGATTACCGAACATGTTAAAAAAAATTTGCTGCTATTCCACGCTTTCGGAGCTGAAACCATCTATAAAGGTTCCTTGACAGGCACGGTTTTAGATTACTATCTTTCTCGACGACTGAAGAATCCCTTCGATTACTACCTGTTTGCAGGTGGTTCCAGTCTTACAGGAATTATTGGGTTTGTTAACGCCGCATTTGAACTTAAATCTCAAGTAGAACAGGGACAAATCCCGGAACCGGCAGTTCTGATCTGTCCGGTTGGGTCCAATGGCACTCTGGCAGGTTTATCGCTGGGAGTGCAACTGGCTGGCATGAAAACACGTTTGATCGGTGTCCGTGTGACTGCTTCTCACCTGGGACCGATTCAATCATGTACACCCGATGTAGCATTCGGATTAATGAAGAAGACTTATCGTTTCCTGAAAAAAAGGTGCGAGGCGATTCCGGAATTGCACCTGAAAAAACCGGAATTCATAGAGAATTATTTCGGCCAGGGATATGGACATCCTACCCGGGAAGGGATTAACGCCTATCTGGAACTTAAAAACAAAGAAAACATTACCCTGGATCCCTGCTATACTTCCAAAACCTTTGCTGCCGTGCTGAATTTCTGTTGTCAACAACCAAAAGGCCCGATACTCTACTGGCACACCTATAATTCCGTCGATCTCTCTGATAAAGCCCAAGGCGTCGATACGACCATGTTGCCCCAGGATATCCGTCAATTCCTGGAAGAAAAGGAGATCGACTGTGAATCATTCACCCCATTTACTCATAGAGAAGATATGAAGGATAAATTCACCACGGGAACTCCGGCACCTGACTTCAGTTTTGATTCACCCTGGCAAAAAAACCTGCAATTTCATAAAATCCTTGATGAAAAGCCGGCGTTTCTAATATTCTTGCGATACATCGGTTGCCCGGTGTGTCAGCTAAAAATAGCTGAATTAAAAAAAGATTATGCTGAATTTGAACAAAAAAATGTCCAAATTCTAGTTGTACTGCAAAGTCTACCGGAAAACATCCAGGAGCTGACCACAGAAAAAGAGATGCCTTTCACTATTGTCTGTGATCCCGGTGAAAAGATATTTTCACAATACAAAGTGACACCTGGCAATCTTCTTCAATATGCTCCGCCCAGTGTGGTGATTAAAGCTGTTAAAGCCAAAATGAAGGGATTTAAGCATGGTAAATCTGAGGGTAAGGAGATGCAACTTCCCGCAGTCTTTTTTGTGGATAAGGAGAAGACAATACAATATGCCTATTATGGCAAGAATATCGGTGATGTCCCCGCAAATACCGATCTTCTGAAAGCAATCGGCTGATGACTCAGAACGGAATCAACCTGTGGTTTTTGGATTAATAGCCCCTATCTTTTTCAGGAACCACACTGTCATTCAAAAAGTCATCCTGCAGGGATTCTATCTTTAAATAAAACAAGCTAAAAATCCATTACAACAGGAAAAAAAGTCCCTGCAGCCTCAAAATGACGGAATGATTATAGCGGGTTACTCATTCAATTCATTTCTGAATACCTTTGATGGGAAGAACGTTACAACCTCTCTTTCCGTGATTTTAAATTCAACCCCGGTTTTCGGATTTCGGCCAATTCTCGGTTTTTTATGCCGGATCTTAAACTGTCCAAACCCGGATATTAAAACATCATCACCTTTGGCAAGGGATTCTTTGATAATCCGGAGCAATGTCTGGATTATATTTTTTGATAGTTTAACTTCAATATCCGTTGAGTTGGAAAGCATGCGGATAAGATCTTCCTTAATCAGTGTCATATTTTGGATCCTGGCTTGTTAATAAAGGATACTGTGGATTTTTTTATCAAAATACTTCTTACCTGAACAGTTTTGAGTTATTTCCTAAATTATTGAAATTATAGGCCATAGAAAGCTGACATGTTGTCATTCCGTGCTTGACACGGAATCCATAATTATTTCAAAAATCTGGATGCCGGATCAAGTCCGGCATGACAGAGAACCCT
>Ga0180009_10001233_pt1 | contig 31842 bp, 51 predicted proteins | sample OS_PC_MetaG_FD_123537 | JGI IMG/M metagenome (GOLD analysis project Ga0180009, IMG submission 123537) | Groundwater microbial communities from the Aspo Hard Rock Laboratory (HRL) deep subsurface site, Sweden - OS_PC_MetaG | ecosystem: Environmental > Aquatic > Deep subsurface > Groundwater...
AATAAAGATTTTAGTGTATGTGAATGTCTTGGAGGAAGTGGTGGATACTCTAGGTTCGCTGTATTTTATAAAAATGTTAAAGGAATAGAATGGGGAGGTTGTTAAAGCAATCATGGTTAAAAAATAATGTATTAAAAAAAAATTAATTAGGTTGGAGGTGGAATTGTTAAAATGAAAAATATCGGGAAACCAAGAAATTTTGGAAGCACGGCAATGGCAGTAGTAGCATTCCTTTTATGGGTGGGACTAATCATATTACTTGCAGGAATCGGAAGCCTAACCCTTGTAGGAATCATAACAACATTAGCTGTGGCATTGTTACTAAGCATGGTAACTAGTGCTTTAATATCTGTTTGGACTAAAGAAAAAGACAAAATTTTCGGCAGAGTCACAATGATTTTCATCATCGTGGTCATGTTTGAGATTGTCAGGACTCTTGTGTTTTGGATATTAACTAAGGTCGGAGTAAGTCTGACTAGCATGATATGAAAACATAAAAACTTTTTTTTAATTTTTTTATTTTAAGACAAAAAATAGAAGCGGATCAACCTTAGGAGGTGATTAATCAGAATGGGAAGTAAAGGCGGAGGAGTAAGAAGTTTTGGTAAATGGGGTATGGGAGTATTAGTATTCCTACTGTACATCGTCTTAATCGCTGTGGGTTTAGCAGCAGGAGACTTCACAGTTATCGGAATGATAACTATGGCTGGAGTTTTGTTATTGGCAAGTTTCATCGCCAGTGCTGTTGTTACTGCTATCACTCCACAGAAGGATAAGGTCTGGCAGTATTGGGCTATCATATTCACTAGTGTCGTATTGGTGGCAGTAGTGTATGTCATAATCGGTGCAGTACTAGTAGCTTTGGGAATCCCTGTTTTCACACCAACAATATAAACATAAACTTTTTTTGTTTTATTTTTTTGTTTTATTAAGTTACAGGACGAGGAGGAAAAAAGAAAATGGCAATATTTATAATACTCGGAATACTTTTACTATTACTAGCAGTACTATTCGCACTACCATTCTTTGGGGTAGGAATGATAATACCTGTCCTAGGCGATGTCATAGACATACCATTAAGTTTCTTGTTCGCAATAACAGGAATAATGTTTTTGATGATAGGAGGATTACTCAGCGTCATAACAAATTATTGGTGGCTGATACTAATCGGAATACTGGTGTATGTGGGGATAATTAGTTTCAAAACATTCGTGCTACGAAATAAAGGCGCAAAAAGGCGCAGGAGGTAAAATGATTCAAAATGGGACGAGACAATAAGACAGGAGTAATCATAGTTTTTGTAATATTAATATTTTTAGTTATTGGCGGAATGACCGCAGCAGTATTATTAACAGAACGAGACGCGGACACGAGTGGTAAGAAGAAAGTAGAATGCGACGTGACAATAACCAACAATCTTTTAGGAAGTGCTCAGAGCATAACCAGTGCTAGCTGCGACAACGTAGGAAGATGCGGTTTCTTCAGCATAGCAAACGCAGGAGCTTATAGCATATTCGGCGGAGACAAAGGAACAGTAAGATTACTTGATGGAACAAAAGTTATTGACAAGAAAGCCTTCAAGATACCTTTATTTGGAAGAAGTGACACAGTAAGTCTTAGTGGTTGTACAGCAGCAAATGTTATAACTATAAAATTGTCTGATGAAGATGATAATTTTCAAGATAGCATGAATGTAAATGTATAAAAATAGGAGGAATGGATGAAAATGGGAAATAATAATAAATTAGTTTTATTAACAATACTCATAATAACATTAGTTTTTATGAGCACAACAATAGCTGCGGCAGAATTAGACATAAAAATATTAAGAGCAGATGATCCTGATGATGACCAATCAAGAACATGGAGCGCTTTTCAAGGGGGAAGAACTCAATTAATAGTTGATGTAAAAAATCTTGATTATGGCAAGAGTGTTACAAAGAAATTAGAGTGCGGTATATATGATACAAAAGTTATACAGAGTTGGTATGGAGACATAGTAACCATATTCGCATGGATATTACCTGGACAAAATAATGTACCTAATTGCGTCCCTGGTGAAAAATTTGTCGGAACAAAAATTATAACTTGGAAGGAAGGAGCAACAAACAAAGTATTCTTTTCTTTAATAGCACCCACGAACATGAACCTTGATTATTTGGTGCATTGTAGTGATTATGATAAATGTTGGGCTGATCAACAATTTTGTAATGGTGTTCCTTGTCCTGGAGAAAGTACTGGGCAGACAGATTTCGATATTCATAGTTTTCGTTTGTTAGACAAACCAAATATTCCTGATAATCCTTTGCCTAGTTGTAGTGATAATAGTATTAACCAGGACGAATCTGATATTAATTGTGGTGGGCGTGTGTGTCCTCGTTGCAGTAATGGTTTCTCTTGTAATATTAATAGTGATTGTTTGAGTGGGGTTTGCGGTACTAATAATCGTTGCACTGTTAGTAGTGATGATGGTCAAGATGATCCAAGTACTCCTCCAGATGATGATGACATAATTGTTCCTCCTAAGACGAGCAGTGAATGGTTATATAAACCAACAATTGTGAATAGGAGAGTTTATGAGCTCGGAGATCCTGTAACTGTAAGAGGTGTTTTCAAAGCAGCAACTGAGGCTGATTATGTTTTGGAAGCAGGTACAGGAAAAATAAGCAACCTATTCGGAATAACTACTATTGCGCGTAACACTTGTGATCCTGATGAGCCTTGGTTCGCAAACCAAGCAGTACACCTTACTAGTGGAGAGCATACGATAGAGTTCACAGTAACACCAAAAGGTGAAGGGTATCATAATTTTTGGGTGGCTCAAGTGAGAGCGTGTGGTGGTACTGTTTTGCATCAGTTGAAGGGTGAGGGTGATATTCAGGTTGGTGTCTTTACGCTTCCTCGTCCTGTGAATGTTTTAACTATTATTTTGATTGTGGGTGGGGGTTTAATATTTGTTTTGTTTATTGTGTTGATATTGTTTTTGTTGAATAGGAGGTGATTTTATTATGAGAGAGAATGCTTTAATGTTAGCTGGAATATCTAGTTTCATACTATTAGGAATAGTAGCAGCACTACTAATATACGTGCCTGGACTAAGTCCGTTCAGCATCGGAGCAGGTTGCGAGGTCAGAGAATTTGTTTTCAAGGATATTAATGTAAGTATAGAATCATGCCCAAAGTTTGGAGCAACAAATTATGATATTTGCGAGACATGGTTCAGTGATTTTACCAACACAGAAGATTACATAAAAGGAAGTGCTTCTTACAAAAATAATGGTAGAGGATGTAGTAGCGGTAAACATAACATGGCTCATACTTTAACATTTGACATCCCAAATATTAAAGATGTTGAGACGATAAAGATACTTGGAAACATTAGAGGTAGAAGTGTTTATGAAGGACATGATGATTCCGCAGTTATTATTTCAACAAATGCTGGTGGCGTTCAGATTGTTAGTTCTAGGACTGGTGGTACTCCTTATAGTCAAGATGTGAGTGTGACTGACATATTGCTTACTAAGAGTAGTGTTGGTTGGGTTTGGAGTGATTTGGAAGGTCATAGTGGTTCAGTAACTACTTTATCAAATAAGATTTTTTTAAGAACAGAATTAGTTGGTGCTGTAAGGAATGCTGGTAGTAATTTTGGTTATACTATTAATGACATAATTGTGACTTATAAACCTGTGATTGTTGAACCTGAAATCTTACCAAGTGATCCTGACGTTGATGATAGTGGTGCAAACATTTATATAATCTTGGGTGTAATAGGTTTAATAGTTATAATACTTGCGACGCTAATAATGGTGTTTGAGGGTAAGAAGAAAAGAAGATAAAAAAATTTAATGAAAAAGGTTTTTGTTGAGGTGAAGTGTTAAGATGAGAATGATACTAAAGAAAACAATACTCGCACTAGCAGTAATATTTTTGTTTTGTAATGCCTTGGTAATAGCTGATACGATAATCAGCGACAGCACCAGCCAGTTCAACGCAGATGTGAACATGTTAAGCCAAGACATATACAACGCTAGCGACGTGAACACCACCAACTTGAAACTCACAGGAGCGCTGTTATGGGATGGTGTGACAGCCACAGGAAACCTTACAGTCATAGGCGATATTAATGCTAGTGGTAACATAACTACTAATACTAATTTTTGTATCGGCGCTTTATGTATCCCTTCTTGGGATGACGTGAACAAAACTTATACCACGACTGATTGGTATCTTGGAGTGAGCGGGCTTACTTTGACTTTTGACCAGACCAAGTTGAATGCTACTATTCAAGATTTGAGTGATATAGATACAGACACATTCGTAACAAGCAGTAACATAAGTGGTTGGGGTTATTTTAATACGGAATTTAACTTAACAAGTTTATTGGATGATAATTATGTCGCAGCAAGTGCTTACACTAACTTATTATACGAAAACGGAACTAATCCTTTAACTGCTAACTGGGCTCAAGGAAGCTTTAATTTCACAGACACAACGAGTTGGTTTTTAGGTAAAATACCTTATGCTAATGTTCAAAATCATCCAGCTGACCAGAACAATTATACTAATGCTTTAAGTGTCAGCACATCAGATTTGACCAAGACGATTAATTTACAAAGAGCAGGAATAGCAAGCAATTTAACCGCTAGTTTCACAGATAATAATACGTTATACACGGCTGGTGGAATACTACTTGACTTAACAGGAACAACATTTAGCATAAGAGAAGGAACTCTTACTGATGAGTATGTTTGCATTTATCAAAGCACAGGCACACAAATTGAATGCACAAAAGATATTGATGCAAGCGGAACATGCACTGGTGCTCTTTGCGGCGGAGGACACACTCACCCTGCTAATGAAGTCACTGCGGGTAGTTTCGGAACAGGAAATTACACATTTGATACTGCTGTTACAATGGAAAAGATACTCCTGGAAGGAAACTTGACAGGACACAGCATATACAACAACGCAACCTGCATAATAATACAAGCAGGAAGCACAACACTAGAAATATGCAGCTAAGAAAAGGAGATAAATAAAATGGGATGGTTTAAAGACTATTTTGGAATGACAGAAATTGATAGTAACTTTGGAAGATTATGCTTAAAGTTACTATTATTACCTATAGTAATATTATTCATGATAACTTTTGAAATATACGAGAAAGCATTATCAAAGTCAGGATATTAGTTTTCAGAGTGAATGAAAATGAACAATAAACCACAAGCAAAACTAAAAAATGTAATAACATACATGGTTATAACAGGAATACTGTTATTAGTATTAACCATAGGAAGCGCAGAAAAACCCGCAGCAGTAAACAAGATGGATTATGTATCATTAATAGAAAACACTCCCAGCTGCATAGACAATTGCTACACAATATACGAGATATGCGGAGGAAACTACAACGTGCAACTAGATGCAAATAACATGAGATTCAGTTTCAAAACAGGAAAAAACGATTTATTGAGAAATAAAGAAGAAGTGAACGAACTAAAAGATTTCAAAATACAAATAAATGATACAGAAACACTACAGAAATGGAATAGTAACATGATTTGCAATCCCTACAATGAAAGCATTTATAGTGAGATTAATGGTAGCTGGCAAATAAATACTATAAATAATTGCACAGACTACGGCAATTACACGAATTATGATGCTGAAACATACAGAACATTCATGCCCTACGATAAACTAGTTCACAAAGACGAATGCGTGAAGATAAGAGTAACAGGAAAGATAAACATAGGAAGCTCAGTAGATAACATAATGAACCTAAAAATAAACGGAATAGAATACGATTATCCAGAATATGCATGGTGGAATGCTAGTTGTAATTACAGGGTTCAAATGAATAAAACAGGAAGTAAAGATTCTCCATGGACAGCTACATATTTTGAATTAAATAGTTCCAACATTAACTGGAGTCATATAAGTAATGAAAGTGATATTTATGTAATCAATTCAAATGACCAAATTATTTCTTACAAAGTGATGGAGTTTAATCATACGAGTGATACTGCAATTCTCTGGATTAATGCAAGCCCTTATAATGATACTGTTATGACTTATAATACTTATTATAATTGTTCTGGGTTGGGCGACCAACAAAATGCTAGTAAGATTTTCTTATTATCTGATGATTCAGAAGGAAGAACGTCTGGTAATATGATAAGTGATGGTGGATGGTCAATAGTAAGTAATGATAATGCTACATACACTAATAGTTTTTCAAGATATGGTAATATGAGTATGTATTTTGGTTATGAAGCGACAGGTGAAGTGTTTTATCAACATACTATGTCAGGCGATGTATTGCCAGCAGCTCATACTATGGAAACATGGCTTTATGTATATTCGCAGGATACGAGTGCTATGTTTGCTGGGATGTATCAGATGAATGGGGCAGCTCTTATGAGTGGTTATCAAAATGTTAATTGGGGTAACTACGTTGGTGCATATACATTTTCAACAACTGGTGCAACAGTAGGTTGGCATAAGATAAGAACTGATTGTTTGAACACTTCTCTCGGGTATCATTACGTTGATGGAGTAAAATTAGTTATTGTTGATACTATAGATTGTGCTGGAACTGGAAATATTGGTTTAAGAACTTATAGTAATGAACTTAGCTATTTTGATAACACTTTAATATATCCTTACATTAATTTCACAGTGGAAACAAATGCTTTCGGAGCAGAAGAATCAAGTGTGCCTGCTGATAGTTGTACTTTGTCAACTACAGCTGATAGTAATGTTAGTTGTGTGGATGCTTGTAATTTCACTCTCACTAATGTTCTCAAAAACAATGTGGTTATGAGTGGGGTTGGCACGGTTTATAATTTGGATAATATTAAGAATGCTACTAGGATTAGGGTGAGTGGTGGTTGTCGTGCTAGGTGGGGTTCAACGTGAAAAAGATTATTCTATTATTAATGTCTATGTTAATTTTCCCACTATGTTTTGGTTTGGTCATGGAGGAAGGCAGCCAATTAAGAACAGGTAACGCCTCGTTTAATGTTACTTATAATTTTAGTGTGAACATAACCTTTCAGAACAACTTCACTATATATAGTGATGTTTCTTTGGGTGTGGGCGTGGATGCTTTGGATAATGTTAGTCTCAGACCTAACAGTAGCGAAGTAACTTTGCAGGTCTTGGCTTGGAATGTGAGCAGCAAAAATAACAACTTTACTTTGACGGGTAATAATCAGACGGTGTATTATAATATTAGTGTTAATGGCAGCAAAGGGTATGTATACTATAATAATACGTTCAGCTACGATAGTTTCACTGCCAGTAGTATGCCTACGAACTTCTTTTACAACACCTCCTGCGTGGAGAGTTGGACGTGCACGATTTGGCTTGATAAAGACATCGGCGGCGAAAGATGTATTAGTGGGGAACAAGTCAGGACATGCACGGACGTAAACAGTTGCGGTACAACGACTGATAAGCCCGTCACATTACAATCTTGTCAGCCTAGCAGTGGAGCCGCAGGAGGCGGAAACAGCGAGGGCAATACCAACACAGAAATAATAAACGTCACAACACCAATCACACAAGACCTACTAAGCTTAGGCACAGAAGAAGACGACACCATCACAGTAGCAGGCATAAACATAAGCAACAAAGAAAAGCTCTTCCTAGGAATACTAAGCCTCATAATCGTATTCGTCACAGTAGGAGTAATAGTGCTCGTAAGCATAAGCAAAAAGAAGAAAGAAAAAAGTGATAGGAACAATAGAAAACAAAAGACGAAACAAAAATAAAATTAAGTCTGCTCAGAAAAAAAAAGTAAGGTAAAATGAGACTCCTCCGACTAAGCATCATAACAATATTTCTATTAATCATATTAGCAGGAATAGTCATGGCAGCAGCACCCACCATGACCACAACCAAAATAAACACCACACAAAGCGACACAACAGCCTACGCCAACGACACACTAATGGAATGGTGCAACGCAAGCGACACAGACGGAGATAATGTAAGTTATTATTATAAACAGTATTTAAATGATGTATTAAATAGTAGTGGGGATGAATCTAGACAATCATGGGTTAAACAACAAGATGCTAATGCTTATGAAAACAACTCTGGTTATTGGAGTAGTGTTGAACTTGTTGTTGATGGTGATGAAGCAACAGCTGGTAGAAGCAATCACGGTGTTGTTGTGGCATATCTGAATATGAATTATACTAAAAAACAATTTTCTTCTTCTGATACTTTCTGGTTTAATGTATGGGGTTGGTCTGCTAATAGATATACTCATACTAATGCTTTTTCTTCTTTTTCAAATTGTTGGAATCAAAGTTCTACCACTTTAGAATTGCGAGTAAGAGCCTTAGATGCTACCAATGATTGGAATAGTTGGGAATGTTATAATGGCACAGATTGGGAGACTGTTGCCTTTAATAATAACACAGGGCTTGATGATGTAAGCATTAAAGAAGAATATATTAATTGGTCAATTACTAAAGATAGTCATTCTAATGGTATTTTAATTAATGTAGATAATACATCTAATTTAATTAAGGGACAAAATTGGACTTTTAGTTGTTTAGCAACAGATGGAACAAGTAATAGTTCATGGTTAAATAGTAGCACTTTGACTATAAGTAATTTCGTACCTGTAATTGTTAATGAAATAAGTTTTACTAATTGTAGTACTGGACACTGTTTTAATATAACTTCAGGTATAATTGATGTTGATGGTTTCAGGGATATATCTAATATTACTGTGAATGTAAGTAATGGAACGTGCGATTATCTAAGTAATTCTAGTAGCACAAATTATTTTAATGCCACTTTTAATTGTAGTGGGACGAGTTTGGTATACGCTTATGTGAATATGACTTTTAAGGATTCAAGTGATGCTGTGGTTATTACTAGTACGGTTGGTAATACTTATCCTAATAATATTCCAATAGTAGATAATGTTACTATATCACCCAGTCCTGCAAATAGTAGTGTTGATTTGAACTGTACATATGATTATAGTGATGGTGACAGTGATGCGATAACTGATTATTTTAATTGGACTATTAACAGTGTTTTAAGTTCTACTCACACACAAATCTTAGCAATAGGGAATACCAGCAGTAATGATAATATAACATGCAGTGTAAAAGTAAGCGATGGGTATCAAAATTCTACATGGGATACTTCTCCTCTTGTCAATTTAGGAGATACGGATGCTCCTATAATTTATAATGTTTCTATTAGTGAAACGAGTGGATATACTGACACGACTCATTACGTGTATGTTAATTGTAGTGATGCTTTAAGTGGATTAGCAACAGGATATCCTAAGATAAGTTATACAGACCCTAATAGTACAGAACAAGGAAATTTTACTATGAGTTTAGTCACTAACACAACTGATAAGTATCAATACGCTAATACTTTCGGTGTGATAGGATTATATACTGATTTTAAATTTTATTGTATGGATGCACAAAGTAATTTAGCTTCTAATCTCACAAATAATATAACATATACTAGTAGTGTCAGACCAGTTGCGGATGGCGGAGGTAGTGGTGGCAGGGATGAGCCTTTGTGTAGTATTAACATTGTTAAACCAACCATAAGCCTTAACGTCATCGGAGTCACAGGCAACAAAGGAAATGTCAGCCCCTGGCAAAGCATAGTATTGCAGAACATGGAAGATTACGACAACACCTACACCTTCAGCCTGGAGAATGATGTGTGCGAACTTGAAGACACAGCCATAGCCATAAAGGGCAACAGCCAAGGTCTTACAAGGATAAGATGCACGTTCCCAGAACAAAACACACAAACCAACCTACTAGTAAGATGCAGAGAAAGCAGCCTAGAACTACGAATAAACCTATTCAGCGACCTACTCAGCCGACTATTCAGCAACCCAGGACTACTCATAGGACTCATAGTAGCCATATTCACCTTAATAGGCCTACTAGCCATGACAATAAGAAGCATAACAAGATAAAAAACGCTATAACACTGATTCTATCCCCTTAAAAGGCATAATAAGCCGTGACTTCACAACGAATAAGCCCCTCAAGAAACAAGCCCAGACGCGTAAGCGAAACTATCAGCGTAATCCTCACTAAGAACACCAAAAAACATATTAAAATCAGTATTCATCAACTCATCATGATGACCAAGCTCATGCAACAACAAACCTAACAAATCATCATCACTCAAAGAAGCATAACTGCCGATGGTTATCCTATTACGGCCACTAAACCAAAACTGGTAACAAGCACCATCGCCTTCTTCATGATAATGACTAGTGTAAGTACTATTACTGAAAACTATGTTAGTCAAACCATCAAAAAACCATGACGGTATCTTAGCCAGCACCCGCTCAGCCTTACTATGATCCAAACCATAATCACCAAAACCAATATAGTAAGCATTAACAGGCGCTACCAACAACACCAAAAGTATCAAAACACAAATTACTATTTTATTCATTTTACTTCTCCTCCTAGTTGAATTGTATTTTTTCTAGTTCTATAGCCATGTCGAATGGTACTATCTTTAGGTATTCCATTGTGGTTTCTATTCTGCTGTGGCCTAAGTATTCTTTGAGTATGATTATGCTTTTTGGGCTTTTGGTTTGTTCTATGAAGTTCACAGCGAAGCTGTGCCTGAACGTGTGAGGGTTGGTAAGAAACCATTTCTTTGTGATCTGATAAATTCTTTGCCTGGTATAAGGAAAAACCTGCTGATCCACATGAATCTTCTGATTAGCACAATAAAGCTGCAATAAATTGATAAGTTCAATCTTAACAGGAATAAGCCTCTCAGTCCATTTACGACTCTTCAACCACCTTATACGCACAATCCTTTTGCCGAAGTCAATATCCCTCAATCTTATGTTAATGAGCTCAGTAACCCTTACACCAGTCATCCAAAGCGTTGTACACACCATCTTATCACGCCCAGCACTCATACGATTAAGAACATCCACAATGGCTTCCCGATCCATGTACTTCTTACTCTCAATCTTCTTAACAATACCAGTACCACTAACTAAACCTTTATCATCTGGTATTATTACCTCAAACTTTGTTTCATTAATCATTTTACATTATCACCTAATAAGTTAAATTACGTCTTCTTAAAACCGTGATTTCGCTATGTTTTTTCATTGTTTTACCTCAAATCCTTTTACAATAGGTAACTATTGTAAACATAATTAGTGAAATGTAAACTTTCCATCTTTTAATGAATTTCTTATAAATTGCATTTCTGGATTTCTCCACAAACAATTAACATAAATATGCACTTCCTTACTATAATGATAATGGTTCTGCTTAATGAAATCGTTTGCTGATTCTTCGGTAAAAAACACATTAATAAATGTTCTTTTCTTAATATAATAAACTTTCCTAAAATGTTCATATCCCTGTTCTTCACACAACCAATCCAATAATCTATCAGTGCTCATCTCTTTTAGTTCATCAGTAAAAGGAAGTTTAAAATCATTCTCCTTTAAAAAGTCTATAAATTCCTCTTGAGTATCTGCTATTTGCCCTTCATCATCCACAAACATAAAATAATCAGAATAATCAGATGAAGTTGGTATTCTATCCCAATCATAAACTACAAAAATAGGGTCTGCTGTTATTCTATTATCTTGTGTGTTTAATCTTTTCTTTATTTCATCTAACATCTTCATTTTCTTTTTCTCCTTATTTTTGTTGTCATAATGAAATTATTGTTAATCTTATTCGCTTGTCCATAGGCTTCCGCATTCGTTGCAGAGCCAAGCTTTGTTCTTCTCCAACACTTCCATCTTCCTACAACCGCAACTCTCACACTTCACTTCATTCCACCTTTTTGGGAGCTATTAGCAGTTAGTATTTTAACATCTTTTGAATATATATTAATATTAGCCAGCGCTTTCTTTGTCGTTATTATCAACCCAAATATCCTAATTCCCTCAATACTAATCACATTATTACTTAATTCAATCTTTATCATTTCTCATCACCTTATTTCACTTTTTTATCTTTCAGTAAGCAAGTAAAGCTAAGTCCTTTCATCTATAACTTTTATATCTCCACTATAATCTCTTTGTATGTAAATACAACCTATTTGAAATCCACTTTGAGGAAAACTTTTAGGAGTATCCATAAACATTATTTCTTTAATACCAAAACCTTTTTCTCTCATATCTCTCAATCTTGCTTTCAACCAAAAATGATTAATACTTGTTAAGAATACTACATTATCTGCTGTTTCCATACTCTTATTAAGAAAAGCTCTAAATTTACTGAATGGTGGATTTGTAATAATCCAATCAAATCTATGTAAATCAACTGTAAGAAAGTCAATACTTTCTTTTATTTCACACCATACAGTATTTTCTGGAAGAACTTTTAAAAAGTTACCTTCTCCTTTACATGGTTCAAGTATTTTCCCAGTTGGATTATAATGCTTAACTATCATTTTAGCTACTTCTAATGGTGTTTCCACACAATCATTTCCACCTTTAGGTATTAATTTATTTGTCATTTTTATCTTTCAGTTTTCCTAAATCTCTCCTATTCTTTTCACAAAATATTTCATGAACTTTTCCCAGACTTTAACATCAAAGTTATTGTAAACATCACGCTCTAAACCATTCATGCACTCTATCATGTCGTATTTTACGTGAATGAAAACACCCCTTATCTCAGGAGTGACCTTACCCATCTTCTCCACTTCCAAAAAGAAATCATCTATCTTCTCAAGCAAGGGTGTGAATGGTTGTTTCTTAACATTCATTTCAATCTTCACATTATTGTTCTCAGCAAGAGTTTTAAACTCACGCTCTTCTTTCTTCTTGCAACCTTCACTATGTTTTATCCCAGGACTCATCTTCATTTCACCTTTTTCTTCTTCACTCTTTTTGGGGTTAAAGTCATAAGTCTCCTATTGCTATTTCTTCTTTTTTTAGTTCTTTTCCGCAGAAAGGACAATAGTTTACAGGATATTCAATATATATTTCCTTTGGTGAAAGAACTCCTTTAGTCTCTGTTTTACGAAACTTTAACAATATGTTCCTCTCTTTCTTTCTTGGATTATAATTTATTGAACACCCATAAGGCATTTTTCCACAGCTATGATTTCCTGCAGAAGCCCACTTAACTAATTCTTCTGCTAATTTATCTTTTTCCATTTTCTTTTCCTCTCATTGTTTCACTTTTTTGGGGGTTTTCCGAATCTTCTTTTTAGATACATTCTTGCGTTGCTATAAGCTATGCTCTCATTACTTTGCTCGTTACTTTCTGCTCTCAAACTTTCAAGCTTCAAATCATTATCAAGCTCTCGCAAACACTCCAAAATATTGGATTTAATTACTATGATATGTCCTCCTACAATAAGAGTTTCTGGTCTATTCTGTGGAAGTCTAATCAAATATTCTTCTATCCTTTCAAGCAAAGGCACAAAAACCTTATCTTCTTTCATAATTCATCACCTTTTATTTTACTTTAGTTGCGAACTGTCAAACACGCTTAATATTTCTTGATTTAATCTTTTATTAGCCATATCAATATACTCCTGATTTATTTCAAATCCTATAAAGTTCCTGTCTAATTCTTTACAAGCTACCGCAGTAGTTCCACTACCCATAAAACAATCTAAAACTAAATCATTTTTATTAGAGAGATTTTTTAATAATCTCCTAATTATACCTGTGGGCTTGACAGAGGGATGATTAAACTCATCTTGTTGATAATTTCCATCTATAAACCAACCTCGTTTATGTCTATAAGAACCTTTAACAGAACAATTAACAAATAAATGTATTCCCCATTCTCTATCAGGTAGCCATTGATTATTAGATAAAGGCATGGGAGCTGTCTTACAAAATGGAATCAATTCAAAATTGAGTCCTCTCTCTTTAGCAAATACTAAAATATCATATATTTGTGCTTTATTACAAAAGATGAAGATATTTTTCTCCTTACATATTCTCAAAAATTGATTTAATAAGCCAGACGTAATATAATTAAAATCATCATTAACCCCTATATTTTTCAAACCTGTAAACAATTTTTCCCTATCCTTACAAAACCCTCTACCATGAGTTTCAAAAAAATAAGGCGGATCTGTCAGTATTAAATCAATACTATTGTCATCAATCTGCTTTATGAGCTCGATACAATCTCCTTTATGTATTTTGTTTATTTCTATCATTTTCTTTACATATTCAGCCAAGTGTTAAAGCTTTTTTGATTTTAAATAGTGAATGTATGCTTCTAATGAAGCCGAAAAATTCATGTGCAAAGGCTTCCCAAACTGACTCCTCTCTTTAAACTTAACCCACCTATCAAAAGCGAAATCAAAAACCTCCTTCCAAACACCATCCTCAACATACAATCTTCTCATAAATTCACCTTGTTTTTCATGTTTTGTTTCTGAAGTATACGTGTTCTCCTTCTGTGCTGGTGTTGAAACTTGTCTCGAAGAAGTCGTTCAGTACTCCTTCCAGTCGTTCTATCTCAGTTATGCTGATCGTGTTCTCAATCCTTATCTCCACATTAATCATCCTCCGATTGTTTCTTGGCAAACACTGACTCATTCTTTCCTCACCTTTTGTTTTTTGTGTTTGTTGAGTGTGAACGCCAGAGCAGTTATGAAATCATCATGCGTTACGAACTTACGCCCTATATATAGGCTCTCCATATCACACACCAACAACTGCACACGACAACCCAAATCCACAAAACGAACCTTATTAACATTCACAGTCATACCACCTCAAATTATCCATAATATTGACATGTTATATTCTCATCAATGAATAATACATTCCATTCACAATTATATTGACATTCTTCTAAATATTTTTTAGCATTACTAGCAGATATAATTTCATCGTTGAATTTTAATCCTTCATAAAACATAAAGCAACCAACTATACAAATTTCTCTATTATCGCATGAATCTATACCCTCACCTAATATAGGAAAAGCAGAGGAAGTAATATTGTCTTGTTCTTCTTTTGTTTCTTGGTTTTGTCTTGGTAGTGATAATATTATAGCTAATATAACCAAGATGAGTAATGCTAATGCTACCAGTATTATACTAGTTGGATTCAAATCATTCTCTTTCTTTGTCATTTGTCCACCCGCCCCCCATTCATGGAGGTGTCAGCATTAATTTTTACTCTGTACATGCATCTAGGGCAGGTGGCATAAAATTTACTTTTACCATTATAATCCCATTCATAGTTGCATTTCTTGTTTTTGCATTTTAATTTTTTCATTGTATCATCTCTCTGTTTCTGTTACGAAAATGTTTTTTTCACGGCCTTTGAAACAATTTCTTGTCATGTTCCAGAGTAACCATCCTTTTTTTCTTTTGAATATCATTTCTTATCACCTCAATATGTAAGTATGTAAGTTAGTATATAAATGTTTCGTTTTATGTATACATTTCCCTATACTCCCGTTTCATTAACATATTTTTGGCAGAAGTGCAGGGTGTCTTTGCTTACCAGTGCATGGCATGCTTCATGACCATCAGTACCACCAATGTCCTCACTTGTACGATCTTTAGTCCACACACAATAAAAACCCTGATTACTATTATAATAACCATTAATACGAAGCTTCTCAACTATCGTAGCATTATATAAAGGATTGTACAACTTAGCACGCTCCACAAAACGCAAATCAGACAACGTGACGTTCTCCAAGAAACCAATCTTATCCATAGCCAAACGAGACTCAACACTCTCCTTAGTAAGAGCCGCCAAACGACCATCCAGACTAGACTGATTACACGCAATGATAAACAAAAAAGTAAGAATGATAACCACCAAACCAACATCAACAATCCTAACAAAATCGATTTTTCCCATTATAACATCATTCTCCTTTCATTCTTATTATTAATTCTCTCTGTGTATTTCATTAGGACATTCGTAAGGACTAAAATCTCGTATCTTTCCGAACTCATCCACGTAAACGAACATACGCTCATTAGTGTAACGGTTAAAAGGCAGACTACGCACACGGCTAACAAGGTACTCGCTCCTAGTTAAGTCCTGCAATGCATCAATATCTTTACCTTCCATCTGCCCAAATATTTTCTCGTTGCAAGCAGTAGGAATCTTAGGATGTAACCCCCAAAAACTAGGAGCACAATAGCATTGTCCGAGCCCTGTCTTACGACCCCTAAGTATAAGACGGACTCCTGTGTCAACAAGATGTTTCTCCTGCTCATTAGCAATCCTAGGGAAAAGCGCGTCTACTTCTTCGTAGAATATGTATGGCTTGACACCACGAGGAAACTTCTTTCTATAATTAAGTATCTGTTTGGTCTTCTTAATAATCTCAACCCTGGCAAGCCCTACGTCTCCTTGGAAGTTAAAGAACAAATTACGCCTCGCCTCCAATAATGGTATTATGTCGGGGTCTCGCTTATCATCCATACGGAAATAATCCCTGTCCGCTAAGTGTTCTAAAGTCTTCACCATACTCTGCTTACTAGCAGGATGCAAAGTATCACCCTCAATGTAATGCTTGAAAGCCCTGTGAGGATACTTGTTTCTCTTCTTCGCCATACGCATCTTTCCAGCGTCGCTCACGTTACCAGGGAATAGCCTGACGAAATCAATCAGGTCATAAACGTCTTTGAAAGGTCTGTACTTTCTCATAAGACGCCGAAGCTCCAAAGCAGCGCTGGGGCTAAAACCCACAGCCTCCAACTCATCAACATCATAACTACTCAAGTTAGGCTTAATCTCACGCTCAAAACTCTCTCTTTCCTTTCCGTAAGCGAAGAACGTGCTGTTACGCACAGGGCTGGGTTGCATGCCAGGAGCAAGATTAATCGGTCTGCTATTCGCGTAATGGCTGAGCTTATGATCCTCACCCTCCCAATCAAAAACCACGATAGGCCTAACCAAGCTGATAAAGTAATATATGTTACGCATTATCACGCTCTTTCCTCTGCCTGGCTTCGCAACAATGACAATAGTATCGCTTATCCTTGGCAGTATCTTGAAAACAGGCCTATCATTATAAGTGCCCAAAGGAATCCAACCCTTACTAACATAAGGCAAATCAATATTCCTAAACTTACTTTTTAACAACAACTTCCTTTACCTCTGACTCTTTCTTTTTTCCGTTGTTCTTCCATACATGCGTTTCATAATATTTCCTAACCTTTTTTTTGAGTTCTGTTATTGTTCCGCAGTGCCATGTTTTGAATGGGGTTCTGTATCCTTTCCATCTTGGAGTATCTATTCTTTTGGTAAAATGTATCTTTACCCTAGTATCCCATGTCAAATTGTATGGTTTTTCTGTTAGCATCTCTGCCATTGTTGGATAAAGTTTCGGGAAGTTAGTTATATGATTATTAAATAAGTTCTTTAATCTACCTTTGCCTTTTCCATTTATGAAAACACAGTAAACCATTTTATTTTCCTCCGTAACGTGTTGTATATACTTCCTTGCTTATAGTATATATTGTACATACTTTTTTTCCGTTCCTTATATCCTTTGGATATATATCTTTATTGTAGGGGTGTCTTGTTAAAAGGTTGATGGCACTCCTTTTTGGCTTTCTTCGTGGATTTTGTCGAGGATATCTTCAGTTGTCATCTCGTATTCTTCGTCTTCCTCTTCATCACTTTCATCATCAACCGTATCAGTTTCTGATTCATCATTTTCACCCTCATCATCATCGTTTTCGTCTTCTACTATTATGTCATCACCATCATCATCCAAATCAACATCCTTTCTTGTTTGCTCTGATTGCTCTTCCTGAACTTCCCTCCCATCATCACCATCATCATCTTCAACTTCTTCTTCTTTTATTTCTCTTCTTATAATATCAGGCTGCGGCTGAACAACAGGTCTGAAAATGTTTAACTCCTCCACTTGTCTTGGCTTGTTCTTTATCAAAGTCTTCAACTGATTAATCAACATCGCCAAATTGTTCAGATGAACATCCAACTCGTACTTCGCCCTCTCATCCAAAGCGGTAATAACATAAAGTATGTCATACTTTATCTTTGAATTAGTCTGGATGTTAAGTATCTCAAAAGCTTTCTGCCGTGTCACGTTTTCTCCGCGCTTAACCACTCCATCCTTATCCAAATAAATTGGTATGGTTACGTCGTAACTGAAAACTCGGCTGATACTATCCCTTACGATATCCAAATTCTTCTCCAACTCCAACAACAAATTCCTATCAGTCTTCATATTATTATCACCTTTTCTTTCACTTTTTAGTCTAATACTTTTGCTAATACATCAACTATGAAGTAATTTATTGAAGCGTCTAATCTTCCACTAATACTTATATGATGTGGTATTGGACAATATTCATCACTAAACTTCATGTCATTCATATCTTCATAACAAGTTAATCCTTTTTCACTGAGATTAACATATTCTATATTATCTAATGTTACTGTGAAACCACCACCAACATTATGTGGTTGAAAATATATATAACTAAAAAAACACATTAGTACTACTGCTGATAATACTCCTAATGTCACATATTTTCTGATGTTCTTTCTTTGCTCTATTTTTTCAAGTCTCTCCAAATCAAATAATTTCTTTCGTATCATTTTACCACCCTATTTCTCCTTCTATTTCTAAGCCATATTTAGCACAAATTAATCTCAATTCTGCTCTTATTATTTTTGCAGTTCTGTCTCCGTCTGTTTCATCTTTTCTTTCCTATCTTTAAACATTTTTTGCATGTGACATATTTCCAGCGCATTAGGGTATATGCTGGCTTGCATGAATAACTACATGTGTTTTTTTGGCAGTGTGTCGTCCACCAACCGTCTTTTTTATTTTATCTGTATATTTAAATCCTTTTTACAATGCTTACATTTCTTATCATGATTTTCTGTAAGAAATATAAATGTAAGTTGTGGGTCTTCTCCTTTTATAACCAATGAATATTTACAACTCTTACATTCTACTTTCATTATTTTAATCATGTTTTCACCTTTTTTTCATTATTTTTTGTCTTAGCTTACGCGCCCATTCATACTCTGTGCTAAGCAATAGTAAGCCTGCGCTGAGTGTTAATAAACCTTGGAGTACGGGTAGGAAAAGTCCTGGGACGCCAACAAATATTAGCGTCCATCCAAATATCCTCTTCCACAAACTCATTTTTTTATTTTCTCATAAATTATTTCGTATTGAAATAAATATTTTATAGGATAATGAAACCCAAAAAAGTACACAGTAAATAACCAACCAAAAAAAGGCACTGCGCCAGTAATGAAACCTGAATCGCTACTTAATGATTTCCTAACAAAATCATCATAACATTTATATTTCTTTAATTTCCTTTTAATAAATAATTCCATTTTGTTTTCCTCCTTATTAGTTTTTGCTTCTGGTTTTTCCAGGTATATATGGTACTATTACTCTGTCTTTGCTTTGCTCGTTTCTTTTCAGGTCTAGTTTGTCTGCTAAGAGGTTTAGTTCTGCGTTCTCTGCTCGTAGCTCATCCACCTTACCTTGCAAGTCTAGTATCTTCTCGTCTCTGTTTTCTATCTCAGTGTGAAAATGAGCGTTCAACTCCTTTACTCCGACTAGTACGGTGCTCGCATCCAATTCGATAACATCATCCTTAGCCAAAGTAGTAGTATGAATCACGCGATTAAAGTTTCCTATCACATCAACCTGCCAACGACCCACGTTCTGCGTAGGAAACAAACAAGTATTAGTATCATAATCATACCTCAGAAACATTTTACGCACCGCACGGTTCACTCCCAGTTTCTCAATCCATAAGCAGAAAGTTCCTTCTCTCATTGACTTATAATAACCAATAAATAATCCGACTCCGCCCGCTGCTCCGACTAGGAAGAATCCTATTATTACCAAAACCCAAGTAGGCACTACCATTTTCAAAACACCTCATAATATTCTTTCATCGTCTTACAATTACTTAAATAGTCTTCGTATTCTTGCATCAACTTTTTATCTTTAATAAAATGCTTTAATCTTTTTACTTCAACACATTTATTTTCCCAAAGATAAGCTGCAAGAATTCCCACACTAAACAAAACTATTACTGCAAAACATAATATTAATATTATTATTATTGCTAAACTCATTTTATTTTCCTCCTTCAAACTTATTTCTTATTTTGTTATATTTCTTTTGTAATATTAATGCGACTGCTCCTGTGCTTAGGAATGCTGCGAAGACGAAGAATAGTAGCCAGCTTGTTCCGCTGTTGCCTCCCTCGGCTTTGGCTAGGTCGCTGTTGCAGACGAGCATTTGTTCTTTAGTAAGATTAATTTCGGCTTTCAATGCTGTTATGCTGCCTGTGGTTTCTCCTGTGCATTTACCGCTTTGATAGCTACAAGTCTGAATCTTCTCCGACTGGTCTATAAGTTCTTGGTTCAACCGCACTATTTGTTCGTCACGACTATCAATACCACCCTCCAACAACTGCAGATGGCTATACATTAATGGCTGATACTTATAGCAAACTTCCTGAGCCCACTTCTCATCACCCTTAAGATTAGCGAGAGGATCAGTCTCAGGACACATCAAATCAATGCTGAAACTATGACTAAACGCCGAGCCGACTGGTATGCTTGGAGTGACTTCATTATTATCTTTGTCGAGGAACTTTATTACTTGACTGTCAGCTTCTCTAACAATCCTGTACTCCACAGTCACATTCTTCACTATATCATAATCACAATCAGATAAGCTGCACTCATCACAACGTAATTTCACGTCGCAACCAGCCTCAGATAAACTATAACTCTCACCCACCCCCAACGTCTTATCAATACTGCACACACTGGCGCAGCTCCCATTCGATGCAGGCAAGCAAGTAAAATTGTAAGTACACAAACCCTGATTACTCATCCACTCCTCACCAGGATTCAAAGTCTGATTCACATCCGTATGAACGCAACCCACCTCAAAATAAGGATTGCAGCTCTCCGCACAAACACCAAAAGTTGGAGTGGTATAATTAAATATGCCTGAATAATTGTAACTACTCCAATTAATCAAACCATAATCCACGCTAAGATTTAATGATTCGTTAAAACTAAAGTTCTCGCAATTACTATGATTCAATGTTGTATAATTGGTTGCCTCAACCTTAACCGCTTGCACTATCAAAATCAATAAAGTTAATAAAACTATCACGACAATAATCCAACTACTCTTACGCTCCCACAACTCCTTCTTCTCATCTTTTTCAATTACCATTTTTCACCTCTATTAAGTAAGGTTCTTTACTTCTAATTTCCATCCAAAAAAATAATGGAAAAAATATTAATGTTATTCCAATTATATAAAAAATGTTTGAAGGATTATTTCCAATTCTAGCACTAGCAATTAGAACCATACCTGCCATAACTAATAAGCATGATATTAATCTTTCAACAAATTGTTTTATTAAATTCATTTTTTTTTCCTCCTATGCTGTTCCGAAAACGAAATATCGGAGTAATATATATAGTACACTGATGAAAACTGTGATTATGAAAACTGCGAGGGCAGCAAAAAATAAACCTTTGTATCTATTGTTCCAATCTACTATGGCGAAAGGAACAAGCATCGCAAAAACAAACAAACTAAAAACTACACCGCCCAAACTCCACGACAAATCATTAATGATACTAGTCCAAGGAACTACCATTCTTTAAGCCTCCAACCATTAATCTTCAAACAAACATCCTTATACTTACAAAACTCGCAATCAACATCATCACAAATCATTTTATGTTACCACCGCCGAAGAAACGTTTCCTGAACTCTCTTTTAACATCATAAATTAATTCTTGAGCGTCGGGTTTAGCATCTTCACTAATACAAACCCACTTATCAATAACATCAGATTCAAAACCATTAAGACACTCCAAAACATCTTCTTTCCTATAAAGCTCTGGTTTACATAAGGCATACAAATCTCTCTCAAGTAACGGCACAAAAACCTCTTCTTCTTTTTTCTTTTTGCAATTTTTGCTGTGTCTTATTTCAGGACTCATAATCTCATCACCTCTTTTCATCTTTTTTTTAGTATCCTTCTTTTGCTAATTCTTTTAGGTGTTCTTCCATGGCTTCTACTTGTACGTTGCCAAGTCCTGGGAACAATTCTTCTCGTTGAGTCTTCATGAACGGCAAACCTATTCCCTTACGTGCGAAGTGCCTGTTAAACAATACCTTAGCGATATCCTCTTTTGTCCTGTTAGGAAACTCACTCCAAACATGAAAAGGACTATTATTATTACTTGCTATTGTTATGCACGCACTGCTAGCTGTGTCAATGCCAGGACGGTAAGCCTTAAAATTGGCTTGTAATAGGAAGATGCCTACTGGATCATTAGGAAAACTCCTTACGAGCTCAACAAAGTAACTTTTCACTGCTCCGCCGCCACCCTTCTGATAATCCAAACCTTTCTCACCCAGATACTCCAGTGCGATCTTGGTCATCTCCTTAACATCCTTCAAACCACTTATCTTCTTACTCGTCTTAAAACCAAAAAAGAAAACCAATATGATGCCTATGCTGGCCAAACAAATTATTACCCAAACAAAAGGACTAATCACACCTTTAGATTGTGACTCTAATTGTTTTTCTTCTTGTTCTTTCAGTGCGGCTTCTTTCTCATCTAGTTCTTTCTCTTTCTCCTCTAGACTTTTTTCTTTCTTGTCTAATCCTACGGCGCGAGCTCCTCTTATGTCATCAACGCCAGGCTTAAGTACGAAAATATAAAAGACAATGAAACCAGCAACAAGTAAAAATATCAGGAAAGTAACTAAGACGAACTTACCCACACGATTACCCTTACCAGACCTAACCATCTTCTTCTTTAGTAGTTTACTCCTTTGAATCCGAAAGCATCCCTAAAGACTTTGAAACCTTCAAGTTCTATCATCGCCTTATCAGTCAGACTTGGGAAGACGTGACATTGCTTAATACCCTCGTTCTCTTTCTTTAATTCTATGTAACCTTTCTCGACGAGCTTAACGAAATGATAATCAACCATTTTTCTGCTACGCACGGTTCTGTCAGTGAAAGCTCTTTGCAAGTCGTTAATATCAACAGTGATCCTACCCTTAATCAAACTAGCTTCGTCAAAGTCAGACTCCACAATCTTCTTAACCTTAGCAACATAATAAGCCATATTCATTTCTCCTTTTTTTTCATAAACTAATATGATTAAAAGTTTCTGAACAGGATGCAAAAAATTTAGTTTCTTACCCATCTTTTTCCCAACATTTTATAATATCCTTAACTTAACTATTTGTAAGTTAGTGGTTTCTTTTTTATAACTCTCTTAACTTAACTATTTGTAAGTTTATATCTTTTTAATAAAACCATTACGAGGCTCAAAAATCAAGCCCTCATTTTTCATCTTTTCTATGGTTTCGTCAAGCTCTAAAACTGTGAAATCCGCAGCCAAAATACTAGGTTGAATCAGTGCGATCTCAACCTCCTTTTTTTGCCTTTCCAGGATTTTTAGGATGATTTCAAAAAGTTCATTTTTTGGTTTTTTTGGTACATTGGTTACATCACTTTTTTCCCCATTTTTTACATCGAATTGAGAAAAAGGGGTATTACTAGTATTATTTTCATCCTTTTTACTAGTAATACCCCCTTTTTTTAAGTCATATTTAATTTTTAAAAGAGTAGTATTTTCATCATTACAAAAAATATTAGATATGATTTGTAAAAAAGCCGTATTACCCGTATTAAGACTGATGTTAGACCAACCATGAACACTCTTCTTTTTATCAGTATCTTTCCTACTTTCAACAACAAAAAGAGCCTTCTTAATAAACTCTCTACCAAACTTCTCTTTAGTAACCCTAGCACCACCAAATTTATTAACAAAAATAGAATAAATATTATACATATCTTCTTTACTAATCCAACTACCATCATCCCTCATAAGACAATCCTGAATGAAAGCACTAACAGGATTACTACTCCTTTCCATTATCAACTTAATTTCAGAACTAGTCTTATCATAACTGAAATCATTATTTTTTAATAATCTCTGCAATCCCTGCAAAGACCAATAAAGAAAACCTTCTTTCTCATCAGAAGAAACTATTTTCTCAATCAAACGCTTATCTGAATTTTCCCCTTTGAAAACATTATTAAAAAATAATATGATCCATCTATTATAATAAGCATCATCATCAGTATCTTTCACACTACTTATCTTATTAGTCGCAAATATTAATTTAGCATAATTTTTGAATTGAAAAGATTCTCCAAATTTCTTTTCAGAACTAGTATATCCTCCTCCAGTAACTATTTTGAATGCACCTACATCATCAATATCTTTATACGTTAGATCATCATAAATATTCATTAGTTTGTGTTGGAGGTTTGCAGAACTAAATTTATCTTTTGTTATCTTATGCAAACTGACACTACTTATATTATTTTCACCTATAACATTTATAAGAAGATTTAACAATGTTGTTTTACCTGTATCAGGTTCTCCAACAAATATCAAAGATTTTTTTATATTATATTTTTTGTACAAACAATATCCTGCGAATTCTTGTATTATCTTTATACTTTCTTCTTGTCCTTCAAATAGTTGTTTTAAGAATTCTTGTATCTTTGGACATTTAGCTTCTTTCTTATAGTTTATATTTATTTTTTGCATAAAAATCTTTTTTGGATCGTGAGGTATTAGTTCTAATGTTTCAGTATTTAATATACCATTATTTACACAGATGGTGTTGGGTGGTTGTTCATGTATTATGTCCTCGTCTATAGATGTTAGTCTTTTTATTTGTTCTAGTATTTCGTTAACTTGATTTATTATTACTTTTCCTCCTGTTAATATTTGTATTTCTCTTTTTATTATCCTTTTTCCTTTTGGTAAATAGAATCCATATGAGTAATAATATATTGTTGGTCTATCTTCTCCTAGTGTTATGAAATTGTATTGTCTTATTAATCTTCTAGCTATTCCTACTATGTTTAGTTTCTTTTTTCCATCTTCATCATAGTACCATATATCTTCATATATTTCTTCTTGTCCTTTTTCTTTTGCTTGTTTTTGTGCAGCATCAAACATTTCTGTAGTGCTTCTCTCATCATTTTTGTAATGATCTTCTAATTCCTTTATATCTTGTTCTGGTGTCATGTTTCTGAGTTTTGCTACTTGCTTATCAAATCCTTCAACTAGTTTTTCCATTTTCACTCTCTTTACTTTTTAAAAATAATGGTCTTGGTAAGTTACAGAAATCAACATAAGAAGCTCTTTCTTTCATTTCAGGATATTCTCCTTTATTTATTCCACTTACATATACATAACAATCACAATTTATTTTATTTAAATCATAATATTCTTTTCTACAATTAGGACAACTTTTTTCTTTATTTAGTAATTTTATGCTTTTTCCGCAGTTTTGGCAGTTTCCCATTATCATCTCTTGTTTATTGTTCTTATTATGTGCGTTTGTACGCATATGGTGCGTGTTTCCTTGCGTTATCTCTTTGAGTTGGTACTTTTGCTACCTTTTCTTGTTCGGTGTCTTAAATCGCTCTTATATGTGTTGTTTGTTGGTAGTCGTTCTCCTTTTTTGAGTTTGCGTAGGAGTTTTGTCATGGTGTTTGCGTGTGCGTTGCAGTATTTGAGTGGTATGCTGCATAAGTACCCTATTGTCATTAGTTGTTTTGTTTGGGGGCAGGTGCTTATGCAGCATTTCTCGTAAACCAACGTTAGATCACCACAGGTTTAGTCTAGTTTTAGTTTTAGGAAGCCGTCTTTGTCTGTTATTACTTTTACGTGGCTTCCTACTACTGGTAGTTCGTTGTATTTCGTTTTGAATTTTCCTAGGTTGCTGTTTGGTGCGTACACGGTGGTTGCTTCGTCGTTTTCGTAGGTGAATATTGTGCTGAATGTGAAGCTTTTTTCTTTGTGTAGGACTTCCATTGTTACGTCGATGCATGGTTGGGTGTGTTCTCCTTTCCATTTGTCTAGGCTTTTTACGAAGTCTTTTACTATTCCGTCTTTGATGTCTATTATTATGGCATCGAAGATGGTGTCTGTTGGTAGTCCTGGTTGTTCTTTTGCTGTTTGTGGGTTGTACGTCATTTTTTTTCACCTTTTCATTTTTATTAAACAATTTCCTTTTTAGGTATTGTTCTACTGTGTCATGTTATGTTGTGTAATGTCCTGATTTGCTTTGAGTTGTTCTGTCATGATATGCTATGTTTTGCCATGAAATGGCCTGTCATGTCATGCCCTGATTTGCTATGTTTTGTTTTGCTATGATCTACTGTGTCATGTTATGTTGTGTAATGTCCTGTTGTGCACTGCCCTGTCATGATTTGCTTTGCAATGATATGCCATGTTCTGCTCTGTTGTGTTATGTTTTGCCATGTGCTGTCTTGTTTTGTCGTGCTTTGAAATGCTCTGCAATGTTCTGATTTGTTTTATTCTTCTTTCCATACGGTTTCGTCAATCGTTATTTCTTCTGGTATTAGGTGTCCTGTGCTTAGTTTACTTCCACCTCCAAAAGCTTTTCCTTGACACATTATGTTTAATGCTTCCTCAAATCGTTCTGGTTTAATAAAATCTCTGGGTATTTTGAAAGCAGTAACTATTTTGCAATCAGTTGGTAGGATTTCAACTTTTTTAGCTCCTCTACCACCAGTTCCCATGCTGCTACTAAATCCGCTGTCAATGTTGGTAACCCATTTGTCTATTAATCCACATTTTTGTGTTCCGTTAAATATTACTGTTCCTTGTTCAAAAAATAAGTCTCCTATGCTGTTGCTTGTTCTGTTTATTAGCGGCAGGTTTGCTCTGAACCAATTTTTGAAGTGGTAGGAGTGAAATATTATTTGTTCTCCTTTTTCGTTTCTGTAGTGTTTGATTATTCCTTTATCATCAGGTATGAATCCTTGTATTCCTCCTTTGATTCCGAAGGATACTTTTGCTTTGTAATAGTCAAATGTTTTGAGTCCTTTTTTCTTGGTTTTTTTGCTTCGGTCTAGTTCTTCTATTAGTGGTTTTAGATTTGGGTCGTCTACTATGTCTTTTATTTGGGCTATTTCTGGTATTGCAAGTTTTATTTTTTTCATGCAGTATCTTTTTATGCTTATTCCGTTTTGGTTTTTTTCTGTTAGGTCTATGCTTAGTAGGTCTCTTCTTCTTAGGTTTTCTGCGCTTTTTTCTGTTTGTTTTTGGGTTATTTTTCCTCCCCATTTTTCTATTTTTTGTATTATTTGTGGTATGCTTGCTATTCCTATTTTTTGTATTGCTATGCATATTCCTATTTCTTTTTCTTTTTCGTTGCTAAATCTGTATTCTTTTTCTTTTTTCATTTTAGTTTTTCTCCTTTTTGTTTTTTGTTCTTTCTTTTTTTTTTAAGAAGATATATGCTTGGAGTTATCCCTCCCACTTTGTTTTAGAATAACGGGTTTGGGGATCAAGTTATTATTCATATAGTTGCGTGGGGGGAGTTGGTTCTTTGGCATATATCTTCTTTTTCAAATAATTTGTTTTTGGGCTTCGCAACCCTGAAAATGAACGGTAGGTTTTTTACCCAAAACTTTCAGGGCGACTACAAAACAAGTGTTGACTTACACTACATTCGTTTTTTTTCGTTCTGTGCGAATTTACCCATTGAGTTCATTTTTCGTTTTTTAGGTTGGCGCATTTTTTGCAGTATACTGTTTGTGTCATGTCTCCGCAGGCGTCGCATGTTATCGCGTAGTCTTTGTCATAGTCGTATTCTGTGACTCCTGCTCCTTCGGGGTTGTCTTCTGGGAACTCTTCTCTGACTTCTTTGCTTGCTTGGTTTGGGTCAAGCACCTTAATTTCTTCTTCTTTTTTCTTTTTGTTCTTTCCGAAAAATACCATTTTCTATTAGCACCTCGTATATCTTTTTTATATCTTTGTAAATCTCATTGAACAATATTGTTCTGGCGTCCATTGCTCGTTTCAGAGCTTCTATTTCCATTTTGTTCTGCTCAAAAATTTGATGACCTGCACTAATCCTCTCGTCTATCTCTTTAAGTTTCTCATTCAAATTCATTTTAACTTATCCTCTAATTTTTTTCTTTTTAATAATTTAATTTTTTGTAAATAATTTTTTGTGATTTTGTATTTTAAATCTTTGTTACAATTTGGTCTATGAATTTTTTTATGACAAAACATACAAAAGCAAGATATGTTTTCAAATTCGTTGTTATTATGTTTTTTGTCTGAATGATGTGCTATTGTGGCTCTTTTGTCATTGCAATTTTCACTCATTATAATATATCTTCTCATAAATATTTTACTCCAACCATATATTGTTTTGAATTTTCCTTTTGTCATTTTTCTTTTTTTAGTTTTACTATTTTTTCGTAGAATGCGTTTTTGATGAATGTGCTGAATGGTTCTGGTCTGTCTAGGTCTTTGAATTTTTGGACGTCGTCTTTATTGAACCAAACTGTTGTGTTGGTAGTTTCTTGTTTTTCACTCATTTTTTTATCCTCTCGTCGATAAAATCTTTTTTATAGTATTATTGGGAAGCAATCTTTATAAAGATTGTTATAGATTTATATATAGATTGTAAAGCAACACCATTACATAATAGTTACAGAAAACTATGCTAGGAACTTTCCAGCATCTATCATTCTTAAAACAACAAAGACAACAATGATAATAATAATGCCGAAGCCGAGGATCCATATCATGTTTTGGAATGAAGTTTCCACCTTATCACCTTTACTCTTAGCTACTACCATGAAAAATAAGACGACAAGAACGAAACCTGCCAAGAAGACCAAAGGGTTTTGTGTTAGGAAGCTGAATACTTTGCTTATGTAACTCGGAGTATTACTGTTACTTATATTTACTGCAACATCACCCAACGCACCTGTAACATTTGACAAATTCATTTTCTCTTCTTCCCACTATTGAAAGCACCCATATAAACTTTTATGACAGCCACGAAAGTAAACAAAGTAATGATTATGAAAGTTGGCATGTAATCCTTAACCCCATCATTAAGTAAGGCTCTCTTAGCAAACAAAGCCTCCTGGCTCAAGCCTAGTGTTCTTATGCCGTCTAGCAATAAGTTGTATTGGAGGATTTTTAGACCTGCCCAGCTCAGAAGTATGACCGCCAATACAATCATTATCGCCCAGAAGATGCCTGTGCCGTGTTTGAAGAAGTCTATGCGCCGTAACACGAAAATGGTTAATAGAACGAGGGGTATTATTAAGAATAAGTCTGTGCTGTCTGGCAGTGGCATGTCTTCGATTATGAATAGTAGTTCGTCTTTAGGATGTATCTTTTCGGGTAGCCAGTCTATTGTTATGCTTGGTGTTATGCCGCTGTAGCCGTACCAGAAGAACAGGGTGGCCTTACTCATATTAACTGGATCAACGCTGAACTGTTCAATCAACGCTTGTTTGTCTTCGATGTCTTCCATTGCTCCTACGAAACCAAAAAGCAGGAATCCTAGCATTACCGCAATCAGTAATTTGTTTATTAATGAGACGACCATCTTCTTTTTATCAAGTTTTGTATTGTTGTTACTGGTTTATATAGTTATTCCCCCACATACCCACAATGTGGGTATGTAGGGTAATAAGTATTTAAAGGAGTACTTACATAACCTTGTTTCATGGAAAAGGTTTTTTCTAAAAAAAAGAATAAAAGAAACAAATAGTATTATTTTCGGAGGTGAATAAACGAAAATGAAGAACAACAAAAAAGGAAACGCTATGCCAGTAATAGTAACGATTGGTATAGTAGCGATAGTAGGAATATTACTTTACGTGTTCCTATTAGGTGGAGACGGAACATTGAAAGCAGTAGGCGGAGATGGATTGCCCCCTGCGGACATAAGTGCTTGTCCTGATGATGGGGACACAAGTCTGAAGATACAAGTGTATAACGGCTTGAACGACACAGGAGCAGAGATATACGACACAACTATTACGTTGTATAGACAAACTAATGGTGCGTACGAGTTCGTAGAGACATTGACAGATACATCAAGCCCTACGGCAACATTGATAGATTGTGGTTATCAGTACAAGGCTTGCGGAATAGCAGGTAACGCTGACGACGGTAACAATAGCATGTTCACAGGTGTTAAGAGTGGCAAAGTCACTATTGACAGTGATGGATGCGCTAACTTTAATGCCGACAGAAGCAGTGCTAACATCAACCTTAAAGCTGAGCAGCATGGAGTCTTGACTTTCAGAATGTTTGATAACGAAGACAACAGGTTCGCTTACGACACAGGAGACGCTGACAATACTGTTTTCGAAGCAGATGGCACAAACTTTACTGATGGAACTAACACGACAGACTTCGCAGTAGGAGCTAGTGGATTCTTGGACTTTTGCATCCAGGTTAAAGGAGCAACCGCTGATCAGGATTTCATTGATGGGTACATGCTTGTAATGATTGAAGCGCCTGTTACTAATTGGAATGAGCCAACTGTTAAGTGGGAAGGTAGTACTTTGACTGAGATCAGTGACAGTGGTTTGACTAAGGAGGAAGGTAATCAGTTTAGTGATAAGGAGTATGTGTATAAGGTCACTGATGTTATTGGTGATAAGATACATGAACTTTGTATGTACTTGCCTGCTACGAGCACAGACCCTACAGTGGATATCGAGGTTGATTTCGCTACTTCAGGTAATTATTTGAGTATTGATGGAGTGACTACTAAGCATGGTGCTGCTAAGGATGATAGTAGTAACACAGTTGGTTTCACTGTGCAGGATACAGTCATCGCTGTAAGCTAAGGATAAGCTAAAACCTAAACTTTTTTTTTATCTTTTTTTTTTATCATTTTAGTTTATTAACTTTTTTTTGCAGTGAGTAAAGAAAGTGGGTGTATCTTGTATGACAATGGTAAACAACAATAGAGGTGGTAGCGGAAGGAGAAGAGGCAAGCCTGGTGGCTTTGCTGATAAATTTAATCTAATATATGCTGTTAGTATTATCGTGGTGGCTTTGTTCATGCTCGCTGTTTTGGTGTTTGAGTTGGGCAAAGGAGTTCTGAGTTCTAAGTTCATTATTATTTATTTGAGTGCTGGTAGTATCGGAGTCGTTGGCTTCGCAATTTTTATAATGTATGATTATTTTGCAAAACGTAATCGTTCTCAGAATGTTTTGGCTGATATCGGTTTCGTTTCTGAGCACGACGCCAAGCGGAGGATCTTGTCGGTTGTGCGTTTTGTTCTTCCTATAATATTTGCGGTTTTGGTTGTTGTTACTAGTGTTGGTTTGAAATCGCAGGTTGTTCCTGTTCCTATTCCTTATGCTGAAGCTGCTACTCTTGGCGTGGATGCGAGTCTCGCTGCTCATAGTACGGTTGAGAATATTTTGTGGATGAGTGTTTATCCTGGTTTGTTTGAGGAGATGATTACTTTCATTATCGTGACGCTTCTCGTCGGTGTTCTTACTCTTGTTTGGCGTTATGGCTTTCGTAAGAAGGATGCTTTCAGGGATCCTATCGTCTTACTCGTTAATGTTCCCATAGCATCGGCGGTTGGCGCGTTGCTTTTTAGTTTCGCTCATAAGTTGGCGTATGGTACGAATACTCAGCTCTTCGTGAGTGCATGGGTGTTTGAGTTCTTGGCGCAGATGATTAATCAGTTCACTGGCTTCTTCGCGTCCTGGATTCCTCACATGGTTCATAACGCAGTCGTGAGCGCAGGCTTACTCGTCGGACTCAGCATTGGTGGTTACATACTCGCAGGAGGACTAGCACTCCCAACGAAATGGTTAAAAACAAAAATGATAGGAGGAAAATAAAATGAACAAAAAAGGAAATATAGGAATAATATGTATCATAATATTTATGATTATATTAATATATATATCATTAACATTTATTTTTATGA